>Ga0075012_10000155_pt1 | contig 69198 bp, 61 predicted proteins | sample All_14_2_FD_71474 | JGI IMG/M metagenome (GOLD analysis project Ga0075012, IMG submission 71474) | Freshwater microbial communities in response to fracking from Pennsylvania, USA - Allegheny Zone_MetaG_DW_15 | ecosystem: Environmental > Aquatic > Deep subsurface > Groundwater > Drilled... | reverse complement strand
TTTCCGGTCAACCCGCCCACAAGATCGCGCGGGCCGGCATCGGTCTGGTGCCGGAAGGCCGCCGGGTCTTCCCCAATCTGACGGTGCGGGAAAATCTGGTCGCCACCGCCATCCCCCGCCCAGATGCCCAGGTGTCATGGGATTTGGACACGGTCTATGACCTGTTTCCGCCCTTGATCAAATTGCGCGGGCGCATGGCCGCCAACCTGTCGGGCGGCGAACAGCAGATGGTGGCCGTCGGGCGCGCCCTGATGACCAATCCGTCCTTGCTGATTTTGGACGAAGCGACGGAAGGATTGGCGCCGCTGGTACGCGACCAGATCTGGGCCGCCATCCGCCGCCTTGCCGCCCTCAAGCTGTCCATCCTGGTCATCGATAAGAACATCGACGCCCTGCTGGCCCTGGCCCATCGTCATGTGGTGCTGGAAAAGGGGCGGGTGAGCTGGACCGGCACCTCCGACCAATTGGCCGACCAGGATTTCCGCCACCGCACCTTGGGTCTGTGACCGCCCGCGATGCCCAAAAGCCTTGGGGCATCGCGGGCGATGGCTCAGACCTTCTTCACGAATTCCGACTTCAGGTTCATGGCGCCGATACCGTCGATCTTGCAGGCGATATTGTGGCCGTCGGTGGCATCCACCAGCCGGATGCCCTTGACCTTGGTGCCGCCCTTGACCACCAGCGACGATCCCTTGACCTTGAGATCCTTGATCACGCTGACGGTGTCGCCGTCGCTCAACACATTGCCGTTGGCGTCCTTGACCACGCCGCCCGCATCGCTTTCGGCGGCCTCGCCCTCGGCCCATTCATGGGCGCATTCGGGGCAAACCCAAAGGCTGGCATCCTGATAAACGTGTTCGGAACCGCATTTGGGGCACTTCATCTCGTTGTCCATCATCAACCTCGTCAATTGTGCGGCGATCCTACTGCACCGAGCTATTGATAAGGAACCATTAGTAAGGGGTCAGGCCTTAAGCCGGTAACCGACGCCCGCTTCGGTGATGATCAGGGCGGGCTGGGTCGGATCGGTTTCCAGCTTCTGGCGCAATTGGTTGACGTAAACCCGCAAATAGGCGGTGTCGTCGGTATGAGCCGGCCCCCACACCTGTTTCAGGATTTCCCGATGGGTCAGCACATGGTCGGGGCTGCGCGCCAGATGCTCCAGCAGATCCCATTCCTTCTTCGACAGATGCACAGGGGCGCCGTCGCGGCTCACCAACCGCCGGGCCAGATCGATGCGGATGGCGCCGACCTCGACCACCTCGCCGGCATCGTCCTTGGCGCCCTGCTGGCGCAGTACCGCCCGGACCCGAGCCATTAACTCGGCGACGCCGAAGGGTTTGACCACATAATCGTTGGCGCCGCGGTCCAGGGCCTCGACCTTGTCCAGTTCCCCCGCCCGCACCGACAGCACGATGATGGGCATGGCGGAAAAATCGCGGACGGCGCTGATCACCTCTTGCCCGTCCTGGTCGGGCAAGCCCAGGTCCAGGATCAGCAGATCGGGGTTTTGACCGCGCGCCGCCTCGATGCCGGTTTGGGCGCAGTCCGCCTCCGACACCTCGTAGCCGTTGGCGGTGAGCGAGATGCGCATGAACTTGCGGATCTGCGGCTCATCGTCGATGACCAGGATACGGGGCATCACGGATTTCCTTTGCCATCAAGGTCAAGATCGGGCGGCGGCGGCAGATGGATGATGATGCAGGTTCCCGCCCCATGCAAACCCGGCTCGGCCTTGATGGTGCCGCCATGGGCCTCGACGATGCCGCGACAGATGGCCAAGCCCAGCCCGGTACCGGCCTCTTGCGTGTCGGCGGCCCTGACCCGATAGAACATGTCGAACACCTTTTCGCGGTCCTCGGGCGGGATGCCCGGTCCCTGATCGGCCACCTCGATGGCGATATGGTCGGCGGTACGCTTGGCCCACACCTTGACCGGCGATCCGGGCGGGGCGTATTTGCAGGCATTGTCCAGCAGATTGAAGATCACCTGCTCCATCAGCACCGCATCCAGGCACAGCAGCGGCGTATCCGGGGCGATATCGACCTTGATGGCGTGGCGCCGCGCCAGCCGCTCGGTGCGCTTGACCGCCGCCGTCACCACATCGCGCAAATCCACCCAATCCACCCTGGGCTTCAGCGCCCCCGATCCCAGCCGGGTCATGTCCAGCAGGTTCTGAACAAAGCGGTTCAGCCGCTCGGCCTCGTCCTGGACGGTCTGGGCCAGATCGCGGCGCCCGTCGGCATCCAGTTTGTCGTCATAGGCGATCAGCGAACTGGCCGCCCCCATGATCGACACCAAGGGCGTGCGCAGATCGTGCGACAGCGACGACAGCAAGGCAGCGCGCAGACGCTCGCGCTCGGTGGCGACACGGGCGGTTTCGATGTCGGCCACCATGGTGGTGCGCTCGATGGCCACCGCCGCCTGATCGGCCAGGGTTTCCAGCAGACGCATCTGCCCCGGCGACGGCAGATCGGCGTCTTCGGTCATCTGCACGCCCAGCACCCCCACCGGGCCGCGCCCGGTCTTCAACGGCAGGAACAGCCATTGGGCGGCGGGCAAGGTGGCCGAGCCGCGCCCGGCGATCTTGCCATGGCTCCAGGCCCAGTCGGCGGCACCGGCGGATTTGTCGTCGATCTGGTCCTCGGGCGGATAGCCGGCGGCGATGGACAATCCCGCCTCGCCCGGCAGCAGCACCAGGGACTTGCCGTGAATGGTCGCCGATACGTGATGAACCACCGCCCACAGCACGTCGTCCTGCGTGGCCGCCGCCGATATCTTGCGGCCGAAATCATAGAGATTGCCGGTGCGCCGCGCGCTTTCCCGCGTGGCCCGGATCTGGTCGCGCAGCCGCGCCGCCATGTTGCTGATGATGAAGGCAGCGATCAGGAAGAACACCACGGTGACGATGTTCTGGGTGTCGGTGATGGCGAAGGTGAAACGCGGTTCGGTGAAGAAGAAATTGAAGGCGAGGAAACTGGCCGCCGAAGCCAGGATACCGGGACGCAGGCCGGATTTCATGGCGACGATCATCACCGCCAGCAAATAGCCCACCGAGATATTGGCGATGGGCAGCCAAGGATGGATGACAAAGCCCAATCCGGTGGCCGCAGCCGTCGCCAATAAAGCGACGGCATAGCCCAAGCCCAGGTGCAGCCAAGTGTCATCCGTCTTGTTGACGGCGGGACGGGCGGGTTTTGGTCTGGTCTCGTCCTCGCCGCCGACCAGCACCACGGTAAAGTCGCCGGCGCGGCTGATCAGATCGTCGGTCACCGATCGCGACCACCGCCGCAGCCAACCGGCCTTGCGGGCGCGCCCCACCACGATCTGGGTGCAATTATGCTCGCGCGCATAGGACAAGACGCACTCGCCCACGTCGTCGCCATGCAAGGTCACGGTATCGCCGCCCATCTGCGCCGCCAGCCGCAAGGCGGCGTCGATGCGGTCCTTGGCCGCTTCCGGCAAACCGTGCGCCGCCGGTGTTTCCACCGTCACCGCCACCCAGGCGGCACCGCGGCGTTCCGCCGAGCGCTTGGCGGTGCGCACCAGCCGCTCGGCATCGACCCGCTCGTCGATGCAGACCAAGATACGTTCGCGCGCCGGCCACGGACCGGGAATGGCATGGGCCCGCATGTAATCGACCATCTGGCGGTCGACCCGCTCGGCGGCGTGGCGCAAGGCCAATTCGCGCAAGGCGGTCAGGTTGCCGGGCGAGAAGAACGAATGCACCGCCCGCCGCGCCTGTTCCGGCACATAGACCTTGCCCTCTTCCAGCCGCTTGATCAGGTCCTGGGGCGGCAGGTCGATCAGTTCGATCTCGTCGGCGGTGGCCAGAACGCTGTCGGGCAGGGTTTCGCGCACCTTGACGCCGGAAATCTGCTCGACGATGTCGTTGATGGATTCCAGATGCTGGATGTTCAGGGTCGAATAGACGTCGATGCCGGCGGCCAGCAATTCCTCCACATCCTGCCAGCGCTTGAGGTGGCGCGAACCGGGGATATTGCTGTGGGCCAGTTCGTCCACCAGGGCGATGCGCGGGCGGCGGCGCAACAGCCCGTCCAAATCCATCTCGCGGAAACTTCGCCCGCGATATTCGGCCAGACGCGGCGGCAAGATGTCCAGATCGGCCAGCAACGCCTCGGTTTCGCGCCGGCCATGGGTCTCGATGATGCCGGCGACCACGTCGATCCCCTCGCGCCGGCGCTCATGGGCGGTTTCCAGCATGGCGTAGGTCTTGCCGACACCGGGCGCCGCCCCCAGGAAAATCTTGAGATGGCCGCGGCTCTCCTTTTGCGCCTCGGCCAGAAGCGCATCGGGGGACGGACGGTCGTGACGGTCGTCGTTCATGGCTTATACTTCATCTGATCGGCCAGCGTTGGTCCAGCGCCAGATTGAGCATCAGCACATTGACCCGGGCCTCGCCCAGGATGGCCAATTCCCGGCCCTCGGTCAGGGCGGCCAACACCGCCTCGATTTCGTCTTCCGTCACCTGGCGGGCCTTCGCCACCCGCTTGACCTGAAAACGGGCCGCCGCCGGGCTGATATGGGGGTCAAGACCGCTGGCCGAGGCGGTGACCAGATCCATGGGCACCGGCCCCTTGGTGCCGGGATTGCCGGCCTTGGCCGCCTGTACCGCCGCCGTCACCCCGTCGGCCAAGGCCCGCGCACTGGGGGCCAGATTGCTGCCCATGGAATTGGCGGCATTATAAGGCTGATCGGCAGTGGCCGAGGGACGGCCATGGAAATAGCCGGGACCGCTGAAGCTTTGCCCGATCAGGGCCGAACCGACCACATGGCCGTCTCGTTCGATCAGGCTGCCCTGGGCCTGCCAGGGAAAGACCAGTTGCGCCAGACCGGTGACCGCCAGTGGATAGGCCAGGCCGGTAAGCGCCGTCAACATCAGCAGCAACGACAAAGCGGGACGAAGTTCCTTGATCATGATGTCTCTCCGATCAGGCCAGGCCAAGGGCGGTGACGGCCATGTCGATCAGCTTGATGCCGACGAACGGGACCACCAGACCACCGAGGCCATAGATCAACAGATTGCGTTTGAGCAGCGTGGCGGCGCTGGCCGGACGATAGGCCACCCCTTTCAGGGCCAGCGGGATCAAGGCGATGATGATCAGCGCGTTGAAGATGATGGCGGCCAGGATGGCGCTTTGCGGGCTGGATAGCCCCATGATGTTCAGGGCCTGCAATTGCGGATACGAGGCCAGGAACAGCGCCGGGATGATGGCGAAATACTTGGCGACATCGTTGGCGATGGAAAAGGTGGTCAAGGCACCCCGGCTCATCAGCAATTGTTTGCCGATCATGACGATCTCGATCAGCTTGGTCGGGTCGCTTTCCAGATCGACCATGTTGCCGGCCTCGCGCGCCGCCTGGGTGCCGGTGTTCATGGCCACCCCCACATCGGCCTGGGCCAAGGCGGGGGCGTCGTTGGAGCCGTCGCCGCACATGGCCACCAGACGCCCGCCCTTCTGATAATCGCGGATCAATTCCAGCTTCTTTTCCGGAGTGGCTTCGGCCAGGAAGTCGTCGACGCCGGCTTCCGCCGCGATGGCCGCCGCCGTCAGCGGGTTGTCGCCGGTGACCATCACCGTCTTGATGCCCATGGCCCGCAAAGTGGCGAAACGGTCGCGGATACCGGGCTTGATGATGTCCTTCAGGTGAATGACGCCCAGCAGGCAGCCGTCGCGGGCCACCACCAGCGGCGTCCCGCCGGCCTTGGCCACCTTTTCCACGATCTGGGCCAGATCCTTGGGCGGAGTGCGGCCCGATTTTTCGACGGCGTAGGCGGTCAGCGCGTCGCTGGCGCCCTTGCGGATCTCGCTGCCGCCCAGATTGGCGCCGCTCATGCGGGTATGGGCGGAAAACGCCGTGAACACCATGTCCATGCCCACCGGCTCGGTCAGGCCGAAGCGGTTGCGCGCCAGCACGACGATGGATTTTCCTTCCGGCGTGTCGTCGGCCAGCGACGACAGGAAAGCGGCCTCGGCCAGATCGCGTTCCGACACGTTGGACAGCGGCAGGAATTCCGCCGCCTGACGCGCTCCCAAGGTGATGGTGCCGGTCTTGTCCAGCAGCAGGACGTCGATATCCCCCGCCGCCTCGACCGAGCGGCCCGACTTGGCGATGACGTTGAATTTGACCAGCCGATCCATGCCGGCGATGCCGATGGCCGACAGCAGGCCGCCGATGGTGGTGGGGATCAACGTCACGAACAAGGCCAGCAGGAACACCACCGGGATGGCGCTGGCCGACCACGAGGCGAAGGCCGGCAAGGTGGCGACGACGATCAGGAAGATCAGGCTGAGCCCCACCAGCAGGATGGACAGAGCGATTTCATTGGGGGTCTTCTGCCGCTTGGCCCCTTCCACCAGGGCGATCATGCGGTCAAGGAAGGACTGGCCGGGATCGGCGCTGATGCGCACGACGATGCGATCCGACACCACGCGGGTGCCGCCGGTCACCGCCGAACGGTCACCGCCCGATTCGCGGATCACCGGGGCGGATTCGCCGGTGATGGCGCTTTCGTCCACGGTGGCGATGCCCGACACCACGTCGCCGTCACCGGGGATGGTGTCGCCGGCCTCGCACAGGACCAGATCATTGATGCGCAGGGTTTCGGCGGGCACCAATTGCGCCGTGTCACCGTTGGCCGAGGCCAGCTTGCGCGCCATGGTACCGCTGCGGGCGCCGCGCAGGGCCGAAGCCTGGGCCTTGCCGCGGCCCTCGGCCACCGCTTCGGCGAAATTGGCGAAAAGGACGGTGAACCACAGCCACAAGGAAATCTGCGCCATGACCGCCATATGGGCGCTGCCCCAATCGCGCAGGGTCAGGATGGTGGACAGCACCGCCACCACGGCGGTGGCGAACATCACCGGGTTGCGGAACAGATGGCGGGGGTTCAACTTGACCAGCGCCTCCCTGGCCGCCTGGCCCATCAGGGCGCGGTCGAACAGGGCTTGGGCTTGGCGACGATGGATGCTCATGATGTGATTTCCCTAGAACAGAGTGCCGGCGCCAAGCAGCAGGTGCTCGACGATGGGCCCCAGGGCCAGAACGGGGAAGAAGGTCAGGCCGCCGACCACGACGATGACACCGACCAGCAGGCCGACGAACAGGCCGCCCTGGGTGGGAAAGGTGCCGCTGGACGGCGGAACGGTCCGCTTCGCCGCCACCGACCCGGCGACGGCCAGCAGGGCCAGGATGACGACGAAACGGCCAAACCACATGGCCAAAGCCAACAACACGTTGTGCAACAAGGTGTTGGCGCCGAAGCCGCCGAAGGCCGAGCCGTTATTGGCGGTGGCCGAGGTATAGGCGTAGAGCACTTCCGACAATCCGTGCGGGCCGCCGGCGGGGATCGAGCCCGACCCGGCCAGCAACCCCACCGCCCCCAGCCCCAAGACGCCCAGGGGGAAGACCAGCATGGCGATGATGGCCAGCTTGACCTCGCGCGCCTCGATCTTCTTGCCCAGGTATTCCGGCGTGCGTCCGACCATCAGACCGGCGATGAACACCGTCAGGATGACGAAGACCATCATCCCGTAGAAACCGGCGCCGACGCCGCCGACGACGATCTCGCCCAGCATCATGTTGACCAGCGGCACCATGCCGGCCAGCGGCATCAGGCTGTCATGCATGGCGTTGACGGCGCCGCAGCTGGCGGCGGTGGTGATCACCGCGAACAGGGCCGAAAGCGCGGTGCCGAAACGGACTTCCTTGCCTTCCAGACTGCCCACCGCTTCCGCCCCGGCCTGGACCAGGGCCGGATTGGCCTGGGCCTCGGCCCAATAGGCCATGGCCACGCCGATGACGAACAGCACCCCCATGGCCCCCAGGATGGCCCAACCCTGGCGCTGGTCGCCGACCATGCGGCCAAAGGTGTTGGTTAGGCCGGCACCGATGGCGAAAATGGCCACCATGTGCAGCAGATTGACCAAGGCGGTGGGGTTTTCATAGGGATGGGCGGCATTGGCGTTGAAGAAACCGCCGCCATTGGTGCCCAGATGCTTGATCATCATCTGCGACGCCACCGGCCCTTGGGCGATGACCTGGGCCCCGCCTTCCAGCGTGGTCGCCTCCACATAGGTCGACAGGTTCTGCGGCACGCCCTGCCACACCAGCACCAGGGCGCCGACGACGCACAAGGGCAGCAGCAGGTACAAGACCGCCCGGGTCAGATCCACGTAGAAATTGCCGATACTCTTGGCCCCGTTGCGGGCGAAACCGCGGATCAATGCGACGGCGACGGCGATGCCGGTGGCGGCGGAAACGAAGTTCTGCACGGTGAAGCCGGCCATCTGCACCAGATAACTCATGGCGGTTTCGCCGCCATAGGCCTGCCAATTGGTGTTGGTGACGAAGCTGATGGCGGTGTTGAAGGCCAGATCGGGAGCAATCGCCGCCATGGCCGCCGGGTTGAACGGCAGATGCGCCTGCAAGCGCTGCAAGCCGTACAGGACCAAGACACCGGCCAGGTTGAACATCAGCAGCGACAGGGCATAGGCGGCCCAATGCTGCTCGCGCGCGGCATTGACGCCGCAGATTTTATAAAGGCTGCGTTCGATCGGTCCCAGGACCGGCGACAGCAAGACACGCTCACCGCCGAACAGACGGGCCATGAAGCCGCCCAGCAGCGGCGTCACCGCCACGATCAGCAGGATATAGATCAGGATTTGCAGAATGCCGTTGGAGTCCATAGCCGGCCTCCGTCAAAAGCGTTCGGGGCGGATCAGGGCAAAGCCCAGATAGCCCAGCAGAATCAGCGCGACCAGCGCGCCCAGGATGAGGTCGTCGGTCATGGCGACGCCCTACAACCGTTCGATGGCACGGACGAACAAGCCGCCCAGCGCGAACAGCCCAAGCATGGCTGCGAGAAAGACAAGGTCGAACATGACCGTTGCTCCGATCAAGGTTTCACTGCCTCAATCGGTAGCCCTATCGGGCATCAGCGTTCCATGCGGATTGCCGTAAAGAAATCTTTATGCCCTGAACGTGATCTCAGAGCTGTGCGCTAAAAAATTCGTCCGATCCCTTAGGCGGAATCACCTGGACGAATGACGATCCTCACCCCATCTGGGGTAAGGACAGAAGACCCGAAGCGGGTGCGCCGCTTGACGCCCCGCTTGCACGTTTCTACAGTGATCGCAACACCCCTGGCGGCATCACAGCCCCGATACGACAAACAGAACGCAAGGAAGACGGTTATGAAGAATGTGACTGACCAGACTTTCGAGGCCGAGGTTCTGAAGGCCGATGGCCCGGTCCTGGTGGATTTCTGGGCCGAATGGTGCGGCCCCTGCCGCCAGATCGCCCCGGCCCTGGAAGACCTGGCCAAGGATCTGGAAGGCAAGCTGACCGTCGCCAAGATCAACATCGACGAAAACCCCGGCACCCCGGGCAAGTACGGCGTGCGCGGCATCCCCACCCTGATGATCTTCAAGGGCGGTCAGGTCGCCGCCACCAAGATCGGCGCCCTGCCGAAAAGCAAGCTGGTGGAATGGGTGAATTCCAGCCTGTAAGGCGGTATCCAGACCCGACCATACAGACCCCATCCCAGCGGATGGGGTCTTTTTTTGCGCAAAAAAATGGGCGAGCCTGAAGGCCCGCCCGGAAGTCTAGAGGAGGAGATGCGCTCTTCGTTCGATCTCCCGCCGCCGTCTCGGGACGGCGGCTGGCGGCACTATACCCACAATCACCTACCCTTTGGAATAGCCTTATACGGAAGTGGATAATTTTCCCATGAAGCGCCATTACCCTGCAACCAGCCGAAACCGTGGCCCCATCCTGGAAGTGCTACGCCGATGGTTACCACCCGAAGGGGTGGTATTGGAAATCGCCTCGGGTAGTGGTGAGCATGCCTGCTGGTTCACTTCGCACCTGCCGGGGTTAATCTGGCAGCCCAGCGACGGCGATGCCGATTGCCTGTCCTCTATCGAGGCGTGGCGCCAGGATCAAGGCTTGAGCACCCGCATCCGTCCGCCCCTGCATCTGGACGTGGCCGCCCCCTGGCCGTTTTTGTCCGCCGATGCGGTGTTCTGCGCCAACATGGTCCATATCTCGCCCTGGGCCACCAGCCAAGGCCTGATGGCTGGGGCGGGCCACGTGCTGCCGCCCCACGCTGTGCTGGTACTCTATGGCCCGTTCAAAGTGAACGGGACTCACACCGCCCCTTCCAATGCCGCATTCGACGCCGATCTGCGCGCCCGCAATCCCCAATGGGGTGTGCGCGACCTGGAAGCGGTCGACGCCCTGGCCCGTGAAGCCGGACTGGACCACCAGGAAACCATCGCCATGCCCGCCAATAATCTGAGCGTGGTCTGGCGCAAACGCCCTTGACATAAGAAACAATTACAGTTACGAATAACGGCATGAGCAAGAATTGCCGTTTCGCCGTTGCCGTTCACACCTGCACCCTTCTGGGCATGAGTGACGGGCAGCCTTTGACCTCGGATTGGATTGCCGGCAGCGTCAACACCAACCCGGTGGTCATCCGTCGGCTGCTGTCGTCCCTGGCCAAGGCCGGGTTGGTGACATCGATCAGGGGCAGCAATGGCGGCTCGGTGCTGGCGCGATTGCCCGAGGCCATCACCTTGCTGGATATCCAGCAGGCAGTGGATGAAGACACCGAACCGGCCCTGCACAATCAGCCGCCCAATCAGAAATGCCCAGTCGGGCGCGGCATTCAGCCGGTGTTGCGCCGGGTCATCGACCGAGCCGAGGCGGCACGGGAAGCGGTTTTGTCCACCACCTTGCTGGCGGAAGTGATCACCGGCATCAAAGCCTGTTCTTAATTTTTGCCTTTCAATGTAACCGTAATTATCACACTTACATGGAGTACATCATGAGCAGCATCGCCATCCTCTATCATTCCGGTTATGGCCATACCGCCGCGGTCGCCAAGGCGGTGGCCGAGGGCGCCGCCCAGGTCGCCGACACCCAGGTCCATCTTGTCCCCATCGAGGAATTCGAGGCGCATCAGCCGCAAATCGACGCTGCCCAAGCCATCATCTTCGGCTCGCCCACCTATATGGGGGCGGTGTCGGGGCCGTTCAAAACCTTCATGGATGCCACCGCCAAGATCTGGTACGGGCGCGGCTGGCAAGACAAGCTGGCCGCCGGCTTCACCGTTTCGGCCAGCCAAAGCGGCGACAAGCTGGCGACCTTGCAGCAATTGTCGGTTTTCGCCGCCCAGCACGGCATGGTCTGGGTCAGCCTGGGCCTGCTGCCGGGCAACAACAATTCCAAGGGCAGCGTCAATGATCTGAACCGCCTGGGCAGCTTCCTGGGCGCCATGGCCCAGGCCAATGCCGATGAAGGGGCCGAGGCGACGCCGCCGCAATCCGACCGCGACACCGCCGCCCATCTGGGCCGCCGGGTGGCCGAGGCGGCCCAGCGCTGGAAACGGTAAGCCAAAACAAAACCCCCGCCCGGTCGCCCGGGCGGGGGTTCAGGTTTAAGCCGAAATCGGCTTAGTACATGTGCTGGCCGCCATTGATGGAAATGGTCGAACCGGTAACGAAATCGGCATTGTCGGCGATCAGGAACATCACGCCACGGGCGATATCGTCGGCGCGGCCCAGACGGCCCACCGGGATCTTGGCGATGATCTTTTCCAGCACCGCCGGCGGCACCGAGCGAACCATGTCGGTGTCGACATAGCCCGGGGCGATGGCGTTGACGGTGATGTTCTTGGCCGCGCCTTCCTGGGCCAGGGCCTTGGTGAAGCCATGGATGCCCGACTTGGCGGCGGCATAGTTGACCTGACCGTACTGGCCGGCCTGACCGTTGATGGAGCCGATATTGACGATACGGCCGAAACCGCGCTCGCGCATGGATTCGATCATCAGCCGGGCCAGGTTGAAGCAGCTGGTCAGGTTGGTGTGAATCACATCTTCCCACATCTGATAGGTCATGCGGTGAAGGGTGGCGTCGCGGGTGATGCCGGCGTTGTTCACCAGGATTTCGATCGGGCCCATATCCTGGGTGATCTTGGCGACGGCGGCTTCACATTCGGCATAATTGGACACGTCCCAGCGATAGCTGGTGATGCCGGTTTCCTCGGTGAACTTCTGCGCGGCCTCGACGTTGCCGCAATAATTGGCGGCGACGCGATAGCCATTGGCCTTCAGGGTTTCAGAGATGCAACGGCCAATACCGCGGGTACCACCGGTAACAAGTGCAACACGCCCCATGGTTATCTCCTGTCTTTCTGCTTTGGCCGGCTGTTTTTTGTCCGGCTTTTTCGTTTCCACCCGGTCGTCGAAGGGGGAGCCGCCGGGCGGGTCGCGGCTCCCCGATTTTCTGCCTTCAGCCGCGCGGCGCCCGGGATTCCCCCATGCGTGCTTCGCACGCGGCGCGCCCGGTACGGGCAGTCACAGACAAATCAACGCTCGATGCACATGGCGATGCCCATGCCGCCGCCGATGCACAAGGTGGCCAGACCCTTCTTGGCGTCGCGCTTGATCATTTCATGGATCAACGACACCAGGACGCGGCAGCCCGAGGCGCCGATGGGATGACCAATGGCGATGGCGCCGCCATTGACGTTGACCTTGCTGGTATCCCAGCCCATGCCCTTGTTGACGGCGATGGCTTGGGAAGCGAAGGCTTCGTTGGCTTCGATCAGGTCGAGCTGTTCATGGGTCCAGCCGGCCTTTTCCAGGGCCAGCTTGGACGCCGGCACCGGGCCGATGCCCATGACCTTGGGGTCGACGCCGGCGGTGGCCCAGCTCTTGATCTTGGCCAAGGGCTTGAGACCGCGCTTGGCGGCTTCTTCGGCGGTCATCAGAACGACGGCGGCAGCGCCGTCATTGATGCCCGAGGCATTGCCGGCGGTGACGGTGCCGGCCTTGTCGAAGGCGGGCTTCAGCTTGGCCATGGCTTCGACGGTGGCGCCCGAACGGATGTATTCGTCGGTGTCGAACAGCTTTTCTTCCTTCTTCACCACGATCTTGACCGGGACGATTTCGTCCTTGAAACGGCCCGACTTGACGGCGGCTTCGGCCTTGTTCTGGGAAGCGACGGCGAATTCGTCCTGCTCTTCGCGGGTGATGCCGTATTCCTTGGCCACGTTCTCGGCGGTGACGCCCATGTGATAGGCGTTGAACACGTCGGTCAGGCCGTCATTGATCATGGTGTCGACGAAGCCCATGGGGCCCATCTTGATGCCGCCACGCAAGTAGCCGGCGTGCTGCGAGTTGCTCATGCTTTCATGGCCACCGGCCACCACCACCTTGGAATCGCCGGCCAGGATGGCCTGCATGCCCAAGGCGACGGCGCGCAGACCGGAACCGCAGACCTGATTGATGGTCATGGCGGTGGAACCGATGGGCAGACCGGCCTTCAACGCCGCCTGACGGGCGGTGTTCATGCCGTTGCCGGCCGACAGGATATGCCCCATCAGCACTTCCGACACGTCTTCGGCGGCGACATTGGCGCGGGACAGGACTTCGCGGATGACGATCTCGCCCAGCTGCGCAGCCTGATAGCCGGAAAGGGAACCGCTGAACGACCCAACGGGGGTACGGGCGGCGGAAACGATAACGATATCGGTCATGACAGGCTGCTCCTTCAGATGGACATAATTGGTCGTTGTCAGGACTGTTTTTAAAATAATCTGTAAGTTTCATAGTACGGCGGCGCACCATCGCGCAACCGATTCATTGCAACAGGGAACGTTTCAGCCAATTGGCCAACGGCGTGTAGACCTCGCTGCCGGCACGGGCCGACAGCAGCATACCCACATGGCCGCCCTTGACCATCATGGTTTTCGCCCCCTCCACCGCCCTCGCCAATGGTAGAGCGGACTCGGGCGGAACAATACGGTCACGTTCAGGGATCAGCGCCAGCATCGGCATCTTCAGCTGGGCCGGATCGACCACATGCCCCTCCACCCGCCAGCGCCCCATCATGGTATCGTTGTCGCCATACCAGCCAGACAGACATTCGCGCGCCACCGGCCCGGCCAGATCGACGCCGTCATTGGCCCAATCCTCCAGGGCGACGAAATCCCGCGCCCGGGCCGAACGGCGCTTGAGCCGGGCGAAAGCGGCGAATTTGCGTGCCGTCAGCCCCGGATCGAGCGAGGCGAACAAGGCTTGCAGGATATCCAGCGGCAAGGTGCCGGTGACCTTGATCAGGGCATCCAGCCCCGGCCCCAGGGCACGCAACAGCTTGCCGTGCGCCTCGCGCCCGGCATGAAAGTTCCACGGTGTCGCCAGCAGGGCCAGCCCCTTGATGTCGGCGCTGCGCCGCAAGGCCAAGGCCAAGGCCAGGTCGCCGCCCATGCAATAGCCGACCAAGGCCGGTTTTTGCCCGGTCAGAGCCAGGATATAGTCAAGCATCCGATCAAGCCGACCGGCGATGTAATCGGTGAGGGTGAAGTCGCGTTCCGCTTCCCCCGGCGCATCCCAATCCACCAGGAACGGCGACAGGCCGCGTGCCGCCAAGGCGCGGACCAGCGAGCGACGGCGGCTGAGATCAAGGATGTAACAGCGATTGATCAGTGACGGCACCACCAGCACCGGCGGGCCGGCGCTGTCGGGCAGGCGGTAATCCAGCAACCGGGTGCTGCCCTGGCGCCACAGCGCCGGCATGTGCGGCAGATCGCGCTGATGGCGGTGATGGCGGTAAAGGGCGACGCCGTCCAGCACCGCTTCATGGCGCTTCAGACTTTCGGCGGCGATGGCGTCTTCAAAACATTTCCATCCGTCGGGTCCGGCGGCGTCGAGGCTTGCCTTCAACTCCGCCGCCTTCGCCGCCAGTTTGGGATTCCAGGGCAGCGACCCGCTCTTCCAAAGCGGCAAGGCGGCGCGCGAGCCCATCAGGGTCGTCGCATGGGCCAGCAGATGCAGCGGCAGCGGGCGCGGCCCCTGGCGTGGATGATCCGGGGGGGGCGTTTGGGGTGCGCGCGCTTGCCGATGGGGCATCCGGGACCTGGACCTCGCTGGCGGGGGCAGCACCGGCATTCGCCGCATGGACAAAAGCGTTCGCCCCTTCGGTCATGGCGGCGATGCCACGGGCGAGCGCCTCGGCCAGCGCCGGTTCATTGGCCATGGCCGCCACCTGTTCCTGCCACAGATCAAGGTAACGGCGCGCAAGCGAACTGAAATCCGGCGGCGCTTCAGACATGCTCACACCATACTCCCGGCGGGGGTTTTTGACCAGAGCCTCGACACCCCATCGTGTTGCAACGCCATGAAAAATCTCTTGCCATTCGTCGCGATTGCGAAAACTCTGATAGCATAGAATGAAAATCCAACAGCGGAAGCGAAGCGACGATGTCCGAGACCAAAAGCACGGCCCAAACGCCTATCACCATCAAGAAATACGCCAACCGGCGCCTGTACAACACGGCGACGTCCAGCTATGTCACGCTGGACCACTTGGCGCAGATGGTCAAGGAAGGGACCGACTTTGTCGTCTACGATGCCAAGTCGGGCGAGGACATCACCCGCTCGGTGCTGACCCAGATCATCGTCGAGGAAGAATCCAAGGGCGGCCAGAATCTGCTGCCCATCGGCTTCCTGCGCCAGTTGATCGGTTTTTACGGTGATTCCCTGGGCGGGCTGGTGCCGCGCTACCTGGAACATTCCATGCAGTCCTTCGCCACCAACGAACAGCAGATGCGCGCGGTGATGGAAAAGGCCCTGGACGGGCTGTTCCCCTTCAACCAGATCGAGGAAATGGGCAAGCAGAACATGGCCTTTTTCGAATCGGCCATGAAGATGTTCACCCCCAATTTCTTCCAGTTGGGCGAGGACGGTTTGCCCAGAATGCCGACCGCTCCGGGGCTTGAGGAATTGCAGGCGCAGATGGTCGCCTTGCAGCAGCAGATCATCTCGCTGACCAAGAAGAAGTAAACCCTTCCGCCTGAATTTGATCCCATTGCCCAGCGTGAGCCAGCAGGCTTATGCTGGGCAATGATTTTTGATCCGGTGGCAGGAGGTCGCCTTTGGGCGATTTGACCACATCTCCGCTTGATCCGCGCAATGCCGCCTTGCAGATAAGGCCGACGGCAACCGCCGCCCTGCGCCCCACCGATCCGACCAGAGAACGCCTTCAGGTCGGCGACAACAAGGTCGCCAATCAGGACGCCGAGGCGGTCGAGGATCGGGCCGGCCAGTTTGCTATCGATGCCGATGAAACCGGCGGTCTTGGCGCCCAGGCGGTCCGGCAGAAAAGCGCCCGCGGTGGTCACGGCCTGCTGGGGGCCTTCACCAATTTCCTCGCCAAGATCTTCACCCAGGCTGATGGCGCCGCCGACAGCGCCGCCTCGGTCCGGTTGAACGGCATCGGCGCCTATGGCCGCGCCAATGCCCAGCAGCCCCAGTCCATGGCCACCCAAGCCATGGACAATGTGCAAAATCCCGGCTTCCCCCGCCTGGCGTCAGGTCGGGTGCTGGATTTGATGGCCTGAGCCTCAAATCATACACCAGACATAAGCACGACCATCGGCATAGGCCGGCGGATGAAATATTGCGCACAAAGCCCTCCGATCACATATCGGACAAGGGGTATTTAATATCCATTTAATATTTGAACTTACTGTTCAAACATCGGTCATTCGTCTAAAATTTAGATAAAATTGTCATCAATTTGACGATAAATACTTGCGATTATTCCCTTGCATTACATCTATCCCAGCCCTATCAGCCTGTGCGGATAACACAAAAAGCGGCAACCGCAGGATGTGTGGGGAGGGAGCAGATAATGCACACGACAACCAGGATCACACCGCCCAGTCACCGAGGTCGGGCATGAGCCGCCCGGCCCATGCCCGGCGACTGGACATCTATGTGGCTTTCGCCTTCGCCGCCGCCGATGTGTTGCTGGAAATCGACAAGGATGGACAAGTGCTCTTCGCCGTCGGTGCCGCCCGCGCCTTGCTGGGCTGGCCGGCGCGCGTGCTGTCCGGCATGCGCCTTGACGATTTGATCGCCCCCGCCGACCATGGCCGTGCCGCCGCCGCACTGGCGACCATGGCGCGGGGCGAGCGTGTGCGCAATTCGTCGGTTTCACTGCGCAAACAGGACGGCAGCGTATCGCCCGGCCTGCTGTCTGGCTATCGTAGTCCCGATGATTCCACACATCTTTTGGTGGTTCTGGGGCATTCTTCTTGCAGTTGCGCGCCCTTGGAACGAAGACTGGCGCAAAGCGGTCTCCTGGATCAGGACAGTTTTCAGGCCCGAACCCGCCATCTGCTGGACCAGGACAGCAGCGACGCCCCCTATGTCCTGACCATGATCGATTTGCCGGAAATCCCCCGCCTGCGCCAGCAGGCGGGCACCGAACAGACGGAAACCATGGTCGCCGCCATCGGCGCCTATTTGCGCGATCATTCCATCGGCGGCGACACCGCCGGCCAGTTCAACGACACCACCTATGGCTTGGTGCACGATTCCAATCTGGTGCGCGACGACATTTCCGCCGCCATCAACGACATCGCCCGCCAGACGGTGCCCGACGGCCCGCCCATGCTGGCCAAAACCCATTCCATCACCCTGGACGTGGCCGACGCCTCGCCCGAGGAAGCCGCCGCCGCCCTGACCCACGCGGTCACCGGTTTTATCAACGACGGCGGCGGCGGCACCCTGGCCGCCCTGTCCGCCGACCTGCAACCGCGCATGTCCGACGCCATGACCCGCATGCGCGCCTTGCGCCGGTTGATCGAGCGTGGCGACTTTCACATGGTGTTCCAGCCCATCGTCGATTTGTGGACCAACACCATCCAGCACATGGAATGTCTGGTGCGGTTGGGCGACAGCGACGCCACCCCGTTCGACACCGTCACCTTCGCCGAAAGCATGGGCCTTGCCGGCCAGTTCGATCTGGCGGTGTGTGAGCGCATGTTCGCCATGATGCGCCAGGGACCGGCCTCGGACCCCGCCTTGAAATTCGCCATCAACCTGTCGGGCCGCACCCTGACCTCGCCCGACAGTACCAGCCGATTGCGGCGACTGCTGGACGGCGCCGCCGACCTGCGCGGACGGGTATCGTTCGAGATCACCGAATCGGCGGCCATGGGCGAACTGGCCGCCGTCAATGCCCTGTTGCAGGAAATCCGGGCCAAGGGCTTTCCGGTCTGCCTCGATGATTTCGGCGCCGGCGCCGCCGCCTTTCATTACCTGCGCGAGCTCAAGGTCGATCACGTCAAGATCGACGGGCTTTACATCAAGAATGCCCTCAGGAGCGGCGAAAGCGTCTCGTTCATCAAGGCCATCGTCGGCCTGTGCGCGGAATTGGGCATCAGCACCACCGCCGAATGCGTGGAAGACCCGGAAACGGCAAACCTGTTGAAGTTGCTTAAAGTAAAGCGCGGCCAAGGCTGGTATTTCGGCAAACCGTTCCGTCCGGCTCATATGGCCGCAGCCGACACCAAAACCCCCTGGGTTACCGCCCAAACATCCTGGCGCAATGGCTTGCTGTGCTTCGTCCCCCCCGATGGCAATCTGGGTCGCCTCGGTGCACCGTCGTCGCGGTGAATTCAGACAAATCCGCACGGACCGCGTAGAATTTCGGATATCCACAGTGGTATCACCGCACCCAAAGGCGCATATACCCATAGCGACACCAACCTGGGCGCTGGTTCACAGCTCGGGCAAAGCATTTCCTGGAACGCCCTCTTCACCCGAGGTTGTTTTGACGGCAAAAACAATTAAACAAAATATACAATTGGCAATTCTACATTCACTCCAGACTTCATATCAATGAGGTCATAAGCAAGATATCCCGTATTGCCTGTTATCGGTTTTCAGACTATGGACTGCACAGTCAAAGAGCACCGTTACAACAAGTATGACTTTCATTCAGCCACAGCAACGAAGCCAGTAACGCCCCATGACCGAAGAAAAAGCCCCCCCCATTTCACGCCCGGTCAATCGCGCCAATGATACGGATCGCCACGTGGGCACCCGCATCCGCGAGCGCCGTATCATGCTGGGCCTGTCTCAGCAGCAGATGGCCGATCTGATCGGTGTAACCTATCAACAGGCGCACAAATACGAACGCGGCATCAACCGCATTTCCGCCGGACGTCTGTATGAAATCGCCCAGGTTCTGGGGGTTCCGGTCAGCTACTTCTTTGAAGGCCTGGACAACCAGCGGGCCACCGACCTGACCGCCCGCCAGCGCATGTGCCTGGAACTGGCCCGCAATTTCTCCAGCATCCAGAACGAAAAGCATCAGGAAGCCTTGTCGCAGATGGCCCGCGCATTGGCTGCCGCTGAAGACTGATCCGCCTTCCCCATGATGTGGACGAAGGGCGACCACCGGTCGCCCTTCGTCGTTATGGAGACGACAACTTTTCGACAGCCCACGATGCGCTTTCCGCCACCGATGGATTTTGGTGTGTCAGCAAGGCCCGCGCCGCCGGCAACAATCGCCGATCACCACTGTTGCCCATGGCCACCAGGACGTTGCGCAGCAACCGGTCCAGGCCGATGCGCTTGACCGGTGAACCGGCGAACACCTGGCGGAAACCAGGATCATCCAAGCTCGCCAGATCGGCCAGACGCGGCGCCTGCATTTCCATGCGCGGCAAATAATCGGGATCGGTGGTGGCAGGGGCGAACTTGTTCCACGGACAGGCAGCCATGCAATCGTCGCAGCCATAGATGCGGTTGCCCAGGCGTGACCGCAATTCCGGGTCGATAGCGCCCTGATGCTCGATGGTCAGATAGGAAATGCAGCGCCGGGGCTCGATCCGCCCCTGCCCGTCCAAGGCGCCGGTCGGACAGGCATCGACACAGGCCCGGCACGAGCCGCAATGATCGGCCTGCACCGGATCGGGCGGCAGGTCCAAGGTGGTGTAGATTTCCCCCAGGAACAGCCACGAGCCGAAATCGCGCGACACCACATTGGTGTGCCGCCCCTGCCAGCCCAGACCCGAACGGGCGGCGATGGGCTTTTCCATCACCGGGGCGGTGTCGACGAAAACCTTGAGGTCGCCGCCCAGATTGTCGACCATCCAGCGGGCCAGCGCCTTCAGCCGCTTTTTCACCACGTCGTGGTAATCCTTGCCGCGGGCATAGACGCTGATATTGCCGCGATCACCCTGCTCCAGCAGGGCCAGGGCATCGCCCGCCGGGGCGTAATTGCTGCCTAAAGTCACCACCGAGCGGACCTCGGCCCACAGGCCTTGCGGGTTGGCCCGCTGATCCATGCGCTCGGCCATCCAGCCCATGCCGCCGTGGCGGCCCTCGGCTACATACTGATCAAGCGCCGCCCGCCAGGCCGGATCGGCGACGGCGGGGGCGAAGCCAACCGCGTCGAAGCCCAATTCCAAGGCCTTGGCGCGTATTTTGGCTTTCATTCCCTAGCCACGGCCGCGATAGGGAGGGACGCCCTGATCCGGCAGCCACAGCCCAGCCGGCGGCGCCCCGGTCTGCCAGAACACGTCGATGGGAATACCGCCGCGCGGATACCAATACCCGCCGATGCGCAGCCATTTGGGTTTGGTTGCCTCGACCACCCGCTTGCCGATCATCACCGTGCAGGCCTCGTGAAAGGCGCCATGGTTGCGGAAACTGCCCAGGAACAGCTTCAGCGACTTGGATTCCACCAGATGGTTTTCGGGAACATAGTCGATGACCAGATGGGCGAAATCGGGCTGACCGGTGATCGGACACAACGAGGTGAATTCCGGGGCGGTGAAACGCACCAGATAAGTATCGCCGGGATGGGGGTTGGGCACCACTTCCAGCCGGGCCGCCTCGGGATCGTCGGGCAGCGCCGCGGACTGGCCCAATTGGGTCAGATGAGGATAATCGGCCATCTCTATTTCCCGTTCATCTTCTTGATGGTGTTGGTGGTGCTTTGGCCTTCCACCAGATTGGCCAGCACCACCCGTCCGCCCCAGCCGATGACGTCATCGGCTCCCACCACGGTCGCCACCGTGTAATCGGCGCCCTTGACCAGGACATCGGGACGCAAATGACGGATCAGGTCCAAAGGCGTGTCCTCGCCGAAAATCACCACCATGTCGACCATGGACAGCGACGCCAGCACGGTGGCCCGGGCCGCTTCCGACTGCACCGGACGGGTCGGACCCTTGAGGCGGGCGACCGAGGCGTCGGAGTTCAGCCCCACCACCAGCCGGTCGCACGCCGCCCGCGCCTGGGTCAACAACGAGATATGGCCGGGATGCAACAGGTCGAAGCAGCCATTGGTGAAGCCGACGCTTTCCCCCTTGCGGCGCCAGATTTCCACCTGATCGCGGGCCCCCTCCCACCCCAGAACCTTGGTCTCGCCCAGGCACAAATCGTCGTGATGAAGGGCAGCGACCACCTCGTCGGCATAAGCGACGGCGGTACCGACCTTGGCGACGACGATGCCGGCGGCGACATTGGCCAGACGCGCGCCGTCCAGCAGCGAACCGCCGGCGGCCAGCACGGCGGCCAAGGTGGCGACGACGGTGTCGCCGGCACCCGAGACGTCGAACACCTCGCGCGCCTGGGCCGGCAGGTGATGCACCTGACCGTCATCGGTCACCAGGGTCATACCGTCCTGCGACCGGGTGGCCAACACCGCGCCGACGCCGCAAGAGGTGATCAGGTGGCGACAGGCGGCGACGATACCGGCATCGTCCGCCACGTTCATGCCGGTGGCCTCGAACAATTCCTTGCGATTGGGGGTCAGCACGGTGGCGCCGCGATAGCGGCTGTAATCCGTGCCCTTGGGATCGACCACCACCGGCACGCCGCACTCCTTGGCCACCTTGATCAGTTCCGCCGGAACCGGCACCGACAAGACGCCCTTGCCGTAATCGGACAACACGACCGAGCCCGAACGCCCGATCAGGGTACCGGCCCGGTCCAGCACCTGACGCACGCTGGTGGCCGCCAGTGCCTGACTGGTCTCGCGGTCGGCCCGCAGCAATTGCTGGGCCGAGGCGAAAAAGCGGGTCTTGATGGTGGTCTGGCGCTGGCTTTCCACCACCAGACAGGGGTCGATGCCGGCATGGTCGCCCAGCAGCCGCCCGACTTCGCGCCCGGCATCGTCGTCGCCGACCACGGCGACGAAAGTGGGCACCGCCCCCAAAGCCACCAGATTGCGCACCACGTTGCCGGCCCCGCCCAGCATGGCCGCCTCGCGCTCGATGCGCAGCACCGGAATGGGGGCCTCGGGTGAAATGCGCTCGACCGCGCCATAGATGAAGCGATCCAGCATGGCGTCGCCGACGCACAACACTGGCTTGTCCTTCAAACCGGCGACCCGATCGGCCAGCACAGAAAGTTCGGTCATGGATTGATCCCGCGTGATGTCCAACCGGTCAGCTAACCCAAGGACAGCAGGGTTGCAAGAAAAATGCCTTCAGGTGCGGAGGAAGTCCCGCGATGCGCCGTGCAGAACCAGGGCGGTCAGACGATTGCTGTCATAGGCGCGGGTGTCGATGCCGATACGGTTGTGCCGCACCTCAGGCTCTGGCGTCGGGGTGTGACCATGCACCACCACCTTGCCATGCCAACGCCCATCATCGAGAAATTCATGGCGTATCCACAGCAAATCCGCCGGATCCTGATGCTCAAGCGCGATGCCGGGGCGGATACCGGCATGGACGAACAGGTAATCCCCTTCCTGATGACAGACCGGCAGACCGGCGAGGAAGTCGCGATGCGCTTGCGGCAGGTTGCGCGCCAACACGGCCTGCACCGCCTTGAGATCACGTTCCCACCCCGACGCCGGCAGGGCCGCAGCGTAAGAGCGTACGGTATCCAGACCGCCATAGGCGCACCACCCCCTGCCCACCGCCACATTATCGAGAAAATCCAGCATCACTTCTTCATGGTTGCCCTTCAGGCAAATCCACTGCGCCGCCGCCAGCGGTCCCGGCGGCGGACCAGCCATCAGACACTCCACCACCTGGCGCGAGTGCGGACCGCGATCAATGAAATCGCCCAGAAAAACCAGGGCCAGACGCGCCGGCGCACGGCGCTCGACATCGGCGGCAATCAGTTCCAACAGTCCCCGCAACAGATCGACGCGGCCATGAATATCGCCAATGGCGTAAACGCAGGCCCCCACAGGAACGCAAGGATTGTTGGAAGGATCGACCTGAGCTTCAGGACTGTTCATTTCGTTCTAGGCGCTCCCGCCGGGTCGTTGTATTTTGGACCCCAATGAACTTTGCCCGTTTACACGCGCAAGGACAACACCGCCGGATCAGTCCCGGCGGTTTCGCCAGAATGGGGAACAGATGAACGCGACCGCGTTCGGGGACAAACCGCAGGAAATCGTAACGTCGGAGAACCTTCTCTACGACGCCGCCGAACGCGTGGGCCGTATCCGTGAAGGGCGCCAGGCGCTGCACCTGCATCTGTCGCGGCTGCTGCCGCCCAACCGCGAGGAAGCGAAGATCCGCATCGCCTTCCGCATGTTCGAGACCATGGTCGACATGTTCCGCGGCCAGATGTTCCTGTTGACCAACAACGACATCATGCTGATCTGCAAGGATGCCCGGCTGGCCGATCTGGACGCCATCGTCTACAAGCTGCGCGCCTTGTTCTCGAAAGACCCGCTGACCTATGCCGAGGTGGATGGCGAAGACCGCTTCGTCACCTTCTACGACCTGGAAAGCGAGTACGATTCCTTCTTCGCCGTCTGCGCCCAGTTGTTGAACGAGGCGAAGAAGCGTGTGGTCCAGAACCGCAACGCGGCGCCGGTGCAGCCCCTGGACGCCCGCAACCTGACCAAGGTGCTCGAGCGCATCGGCGTCACCGATATCGCCGGCGTCGTCCGCCGCCAGCCCTGCGTGCGTTTTTCCGAAAAACAGACGGCGGAAGTGGCGTTTCAGGAATTCTACATGTCGATCATGGATCTGCAGAAGATCCTGGCCCCCGACGTCAATATCCTGGCCAATCGCTGGCTGTTCCAACATTTGTCGCAGGTGCTGGACCTGCGGGTGTTGTCGGTGCTGCAAGATGCCGGGTTCCGCAAGACGCCCACCGCGTTTTCCGTCAATCTCAACATGGCCACCATCGAAACCCAGATGTTCCGCCAGTTCGAGGCCGCCATTCGCGGCAAGGCCGGGCTGGTGGTGGAATTCCAACTGGTGGACATCTTCAACAATCTGGACGGCTTCTTCCGCGCCCGCGATTACCTGCGCGCGCGCGGTCACAAGACCGTTCTCGACGGCATGAGCCCGATCACCTTGCAGTTCATGGACGCCGAGCGTTACGACTGCGACTACGTCAAGATCAACTGGAGCCAGGACATGGCCGACGACGTGGTCACCGCCGAATTGCACCACGCCCTTGGTCCGTTGGGCTTCCATCGCGTCATCCTGGCCCGCTGCGACACCGAAACCTCGATCACCTGGGGGCTCAACCAGGGCATCCACTATTTCCAGGGCCGCTTCCTCGATTCCATGGTCGCCGCCGTGACCATGGCCCAATGCGACAAGGCCAGCGCCTGCACCTTGGTCCAATGCAACCAGCGCCATGGGGTGATTTCGGGCCGGTTGCGGGTCGATTGCGGCAACAACGACATGCTGGACACGTTCCCGCCGCTCAAGGCTCTGAGGTAGGTCGCCCATGCTTGGAAGCCCGCCCATCGCCAAAGCCCGTGTCGCCAGCCAGGAACACCTGCTGCTGGATTATCTGAACCGGTTGGAACGCCACCGGTCCGACCGCCGCGCCGTGCACATCCACCTGTCAGGATTGTCCAAGCAGAACCAGCGCGAACAGCATTTGCGCATCGCCGCCGCCACCTTCGACAATCTGGTCAAGATGCTGCAAGCCCAGGCCTTCACCCTGGGCAACGCCGACCTGATGGTGGTCTACAAGGCTCAGGCCCAGGACGAGGTCGAATCGTCCATCGTCAAGCTGCGCTTTTTGTTTTCCGACGACCAGTTGATCATCGACGACGCGCAAAAGGGCACGTTGTGCACCTGGTACGACCTGGAAAAGGAATACGACGTCCTGGTCGCCCTGGCCCAGCGCATGCTGGCCGAGGAACAGGCGCGGCGCCGGGCCGAGCAGGAACAGGCCGGGCTGGAAATGCGTGCCCTGGCCAAACCCAAGGGCGCGCCGTTCACGCCGGAATTGCTGGCCCGGGTCGAAGCCGGACTGGGACAGGCCGACCTGTCCAATCTGATGCGCCGCCAGGCGGTGTGCGCCATCGTCGGCCAGTCGCCGCCGCAACCGGTCTTCCACGAATTGTTCATTTCCATCGCCGATCTGCGGCAAACGTTGATGCCCAACGTCAACATGAATTCCAGCCCCTGGCTGTTCCAGCAATTGACGGAGACCCTGGACCGCCGGGTGCTGTCCTTGCTCAACAAGCACGACGACCGCACCTTGGAAGGCGACATCAGCATCAATCTGAATGTGTCGACCATCCTGTCGCCGGAATTCATGGTGTTTGACGATAACGTCAAGGCCGGCATGCGCGGCACCATCGTGCTGGAACTGCAAAAGGTCGATATCTTCGCCGATCTGGGCGCCTATCTGTTCGCCCGCGACTTCGCCCACGACCGCGGCTATCGCATCTGCGTCGACGGTCTGGCCTATTCCATGCTGCCCTTCGTCGACCGCGAGCGGCTGGGCGCCGACCTGATCAAGCTGATCTGGGATCCGTCGCTGACCGACGAGAAGGACCAGAAGACCGACGCGTTGCGCCGGATCGGCGTCACCCGCATCATCCTGGCCCGCTGCGACACGCCGTCGGCCATTGAATACGGCCATTCGGTCGGCATCACCTTGTTCCAGGGCCGCCATGTGGAACAGACGCTGATGAATGATGTCAGGCGTCGCGGCATTGGCCGCGCCAGACCAAGATAATTGGGCATTGGCCGCGCCAGACCAAGATAATTGGGCATTGGCCGCGCCAGACCAAGATAATTGACGGCAAACACAACAAACCCGGCTTGGGATATCCCAGCCGGGTTGGCGTTCGTGCCGAAGGGAAAGCCGGAACTCTCTCCGGCATCCCGTGGCAGCGAGATCAGACCTTGTTGCCTTCCAACAGACCTTCGGAAATCTGCAGGTTGACGTTGATCAGCGCGTCGATGCTGGCATCGGTGGCGGCGGCGGCGCCAGCTATGGTCTTTTCAGCGACGAAATTGGCCAGACGGATCAGATTTTCCACCACCTGCGACGAGGCCGAGCAGCCGTCGCTGGTGATCAGGGTGCGCAAAGCCACCCACACCGCCATGTTCAGCTCCAACGCTTCCTCCAGCTTGGAACGGTCGGCCTTGGCCTGATCCAGCATGATGGCGGCGCGGGACAATTGAAAGGCCTGTTCCTCGATGGCGGACAGAGTAGTCGTGTCGGACATGGTTCCTCCTGCTTGGATGCGGCGGCGGCTTTGATGCGCCTGCCGAAAGCATTGGTAAAATCAACCGGGGGAAACCTAATCGATCCATTGATAAGGACCGTTGATGGAAACCCTAAAAAACTTACTCCCTTTCCCCCCCTGGTGCAACGGCCACCCCCAGGAAGCATGGCTTGCACCAGCTATTCATGGCACCATAACATTAAGTGTTTCTGAATTGAGTCGGGGTAAGCCCAGGATGGCGTGGGCCGGAAAAGTACCCGCCTCGGATATGAAGGTGCGACGCTAAATCCGCTCGTCCGGATCGGGAGCGTCCAGACGCACCGGGCGGGCCAGCAATTCCTCGACGTCGGTGCTGCCGTCGGCGCGCAAGGGGATGGCGTCGACGAATTCGACCCGCCCCGGCACCTCGTGCAGACCGCGTCGTTGGGCCACCCAGGCTTGCAGCTCGCGCGCCAGATAGACGTCTCCACCGCCCGCCGCCGCGACGATATAGGCCTTCAACCCACCATCAGCCTGCATCGCCATGCCGGCGGCGGTGACCCGGGGATGCCAGGTCAAGGCCGCCTCGGTTTCGGCCAAGGCCACCGGCTGGCCATCGACCATGACGATGCCGGGCAAGGGCGCCATGGCATCGGGCCAGATATAGCCGTCCAAATCCCGATGACCGGCCACCAGCGACGGCAACCAACCATTGATCAGCTTGGCACCATGCCAGGAATCGCGCCCCCAGCGCCCCAGACAGGCCGCCGGAGCGTTGGGCGCCAGGGCCAAAAAGCCGGGATCGCCGGCCCGCAACACCCGCCCGGCGGGATCCACCGCCTCGACGGTGATGCCGGGCGCCGCCTTGCCGGGTGAGCCGGGGCGGATTTCCATGATGGCGGCGTTATTGGCGACGGCGGCACCGATTTCCAAACTGCCCCAGATTTCGTGGGCGGCGATACCGAATACCTTGGCCACCTGATCGCGCAGACCGGCGGCCAAGGGCTGCGGTCCACTGCCCAGCACGCGCGGCAACGGATGGGCCCGGGTGGCGGCAAGACCGGTCAGCCGCGCCAGATCGACCGGCGGCATCCACGCCACCCGCACGCCGTGACGGGCCATCAGGCCCAGATGGGCCTCGGCATCCTGGCCATGGGGGCCGGCCACCACCGGCACCCCATGATGCCAGGACGGCAGCACCGCCCACATCAGGGCGGGAAAGCTCATCCAATCGGCTGAGGTCCACAGGATATCGCCGAACTGGGGGAAGAAACCCAAGCCCAACTCCACCGCCGGCAGATTGCCGAGCAGGGCGCCATGGCCGTGCAGGATGCCGGTGGGCTTGCCCATGGCATGGTCGGGATAGACCAGCAAGGCCGGACTGTCGAGGGCCGTCACCAGCGGGGTGAAAGCATCGCTGGATTGCTGCAATGCCGCCCACAGATCGTCGGCGCCTCCGGCTTCGCCCCCTGCCTCGCTATTGACCAAAACGGTCTCCAGCGCCAGAGCTCCCTGACGGGCCCCTTGCAGCCGGGGCAGCATGAAATCGGCGACGATCACCGCCCGCGCCCCCGAATCGGCCAGACGCCAAGCCAAGGGCTCCTCGCCCAGGGACAGGGGCAAGGGCACCAGCACCGCCCCCATCTTCAACACGCCGAGCACCACCGCCGCCGCCTCGACCGATTGCGGCAAGGCCACCGCCACCCGGTCGCCCAGGCCGATGCCGCGCGCCGTCAGTGCATTGGCGACACGGTTGGACAACAGCCGCAGCATGTGGAAGGTATAGCGCTCGACCACGCCGTCGGCGATTTCGACGATCAGGGCAGTGCGATGACCATCGGCGCCGGCCATGGTCTGACGGTCACAGACGTCGAAGGCCATGTTGTAACGATCGGGCAGCCGCCAGCGAAAGGTGCGGCAGGCTTCTTCGTAGGACCGGGCGGTTTTCAGCATTTCATCATCCAGATCACCGCAGCGGCATCAATTCTTCAAACCACAGATAGGTGTCGGTATCGTCCAACACCACACCATCGAAGCCGGCCTTGATGATGCCCTCCAGGGTCTTGCCCAGCAATTCCTTCCACTTGGCGTCTTCCATGCGGGTGACATAGGCGCCGGGATCGGCTTCATCGGGAGCGAACAGGAAGGGCGGGTTGCCGGTCTGCCAATCTTTTTGCCAATACCAGCGCCAGTCATAGGCGCGGCCCAGCGACAACACGGCGAAAACCAGCCGCCGCGACCCCAGCTTCTTGTATTTCAGCCGAAGAGTGTCGGCGAAAGCCAGACCATCGACGCCGCGATAGGCCACGTCCACCAGCAGCATGTCGTGATTGCTGCGTTCCAGCGCCGTCACCCATTCCGCCTTGCTGCCGAACTGGTCGGCACGCAGCACCGGCAGCCAGTTGCGGGCCTGGTTCAAGGTGGGGATGGGGGCCGGGTTCTCGCCCCAGGGATGGCCGGATGGGATCAGGTTTAGGGTGTCGTTGCCGCTATGGGCATAGGTCAGCACCTTGTCGCGGACGGCATCCGCATAGGCGGATTGGGACTCCTTGGCACCCTTGCAGCTTTCCAGCGACAAGATCCGCCGCCCGGCCTGACGCAGGGCGTCCACCGCATAGATTGTACGGCGCTGGCGTTCCAGCTTTTCCGCCTGCCGCTTGACCTCGGCGGCACGGCGCAGTTCCTCGACCGGATCGATACTGAATGGCCCCAGCGGCTGCGGTGTTGCCGGACGATGGATACCCTTGGCCCGTTCGTCGGCCAGCACCCGATCCAGGTCGCGCTGTTCCTGGATGGCTTTGTCCAAAGGCTTGCCGAAGGCTTCCGGGCCGCAATAAAGGTTGTCCAGCACCAACCCGTCGATGGCGTTGACGTAAGGGCGGAACGGTTGGCCCAGCGGATGGCGCTTTTCAAAGAATCTGCCGTCGGGATCTTGGACTTCGTCCCATTCCGCCTCGCGTTCGCCCTTGACCACCAATTCGGTGCCATTCCTGACCAGAACGACGAAATCGGGTTTGCGCGACTTGGCGTAACGGCCCAGTTCGATGATCACCGACCGCCACATCTCGCGGTGATTGGGCACCGATTCGATGGGCGGCGGCTGCCAGTCGCGGGGCTTTTCCAGGGCAAGGGCCGCAGGGGGAACCGCCAGCAAAGTCATTGCGGTCAGGACGGCAAGCCAGTTCATGCGGCCATCTCCCGCACCAGTTCGGCCAGGGCCAGGGACGAGGTCAGGCCGGGGGATTCGATACCGTACAGCGCCACCACCCCCGCCGCGCCATGATCGGCGGGACCGTGGACGACGAAATCGGCGGCGGCTTCATGGGCGGCGTTGATCTTGGGGCGGATGCCGGCATAGGCCGGTTCCAACGCGCCATCGACCAGATCGGGCCAATAGCGGCGGATGGCGGCATAAAAAAGATCGGCGCGGGCGGGATCGACCCGGTAATCCTCGGCCTCGACCCATTCCACATCGGGGCCAAAGCGGCCACGCCCGGCCATGTCCAGGGTGTAATGCACCCCCAGCCCGGCAGAAACCGGCACCGGATAGACCAGCCGCGAAAACGGCATCTTGCCGGTCAGGGTGAAGTAATTGCCCTTGCACAGATAGTCTTGCGGCACCTTGGCCAGCCCCAAGGACCGGGCCAGCGGGCACGACGACAGGCCGCCGGCGATGATCACGGTGCGGGCCAACAGCCGCATGGGCTCGGCCCCGCCCACCTGCAACAACACACCGCCATCGCCAGCTTGCCCGCCGATAACCGGGGCATGCAGGGCCACCGAACCGCCCTTGCTTTCCACCACCCCTTGCAGGGCCAACATCAGCGCATGGGTATCGATGATGCCGGTATGGGCGGAAAACAAGGCGGCGGTGCAGGAAAGCTGCGGCTCCATCTCCATGGCCAAGCCAGCGGTGATGGCGGACAGCCCGGAGACGCCGTTGGCCCGCCCCTTTTCCAGGATATCGTCCAGCTTGGCCTGCTCCTCGGCGCTGGTGGCGACGATCAGTTTGCCGCACAGGGCATAGGGCACGCCGTGATCGTCGGCGAAGCGGCGCAGAAGCGCGTTGCCGGCCACGCATAAGCGTGCCTTCAGGCTGCCGGCGGGATAGTACATACCGGCATGGATGACCTCGGAATTACGCGACGAAATACCGCCGCCGATAGCCCCCGAGGCCTCCAGCACCAGCACCTCGCGCCCAGCCAAGGCCAGGGCACGGGCAGCGGCCAGACCGACGATTCCGGCGCCGATGACGGCGCAATCGATCCGCTCAATCCCCCCGTCCATCAATGGCTGGTCCTTTTTTGCAAGCTTTGCCTCAACATGTCGCGCAACAATACCATCACCAAGCGGGGGCGCAAAGGCTCTGCAAAAGGCGTGGGCACGCGTGCCGGGGGCGTTGCCGCCCGCGCCCGGCTTGGCTATTGTGCGCCCATGCTCAGTTTGCCGTCCGTCTGCCCGCATGATTGCCCGTCCGCCTGCCCCGTCGATGTCGAGGTGGGGCAAGATGGTCGCGTCGGTCGCCTGCATGGCGGCAAGATGCCCTATACCGAGGGCGTCATCTGCGCCAAGGTCGCCCGCTATGCCGAGCGCATCCACCACCCCGACCGCGTCACCCAGCCGCTGCGCCGGGTGGGCGACAAGGGATCGGGCCGCTTCGCCCCCATTTCCTGGGACGAGGCCGTGGACGAGATCGCCCATCGCTTCCGTCTGGCCGCCGACACCCATGGGCCGGAAGCGGTCTGGCCCTATGTCTATGGCGGCAGCATGGGCTTGGTGCAGATGGGCGCGGCCAACCGCCTGCGCCGGGAAATGGGCTATTCACGCCAGGGGCTGACCATCTGTGCCTCCATCGCCAGCGCCGGCTGGATGGCCGGGGTCGGGGCCAAGCGTAGCGTCGATTCGCGCGAAATGGCCAAAAGCGAGCTGATCGTCATCTGGGGCGCCAACCCGGCCGCCACCCAGGTGCATCTGATGGGGCTGATGGCAAGGGCGCGCAAAAGCCACGGCGCCAAGGTGGTGGTGGTCGATCCCTATCGCACCCCCACCGCCGAAAAGGCCGATCTGCACCTGATGCTGCGCCCCGGCACCGACGCCGCCCTGGCCTGCGCCGTCATGCATGTGCTGTTCCGCGACGATCTGATCGACGCCGCCTATGTGGCCCGCATGGGCGACGGCACCGAGGCTTTGCGCGCCCATGTGGCGACGCGCGGCCCCGCTTGGGCGGCGGCGATCACCGGCCTGGAAGCGACGACCATCGAGGCCTTCGCCCGTCACTACGGCACCACCAAACGCAGCCTGATCCGTCTGGGCTATGGCATGAGCCGGTCGCGCAACGGCGCCATCAGCCTGCACGCGGTATCCTGCCTGCCGGTGCTGACCGGGGCGTGGCAATATGAAGGCGGCGGCGCCACCCAAAGCCTGTCGGGCGGTTTCGTCCTCGACCGCACGCTGATGGATGGGCTGGACCTGCCCGCCTCCGACGCCCGCCAATTGGACATGAGCCGCATCGGCGCCATCCTGACCAACGAAGCCGATGCCCTGATGGGCGGGCCGCCGGTCACCGCCATGCTGGTGCAAAACAGCAATCCGGCCAATGTCGCCCCTGATACCGCCAAGGTGTGGCGCGGTCTGGCCCGCGACGATCTGTTCCTGGCGGTGCACGAACAGATGATGACGCAGACGGCGCGCTTCGCCGATCTGGTGCTGCCGGCCACCACCTTCGTCGAACATGCCGATCTGTACACCGCCTATGGCCACACCTTCCTGCAGGTGGCCAAGCCGGTGATCGCGCCGGTGGGCGAGGCTAGGTCCAACCACTGGCTGATCAACCAACTGGCCCGACGGCTGGGGGCGACCCACGCCAGCTTCGCCCTGGATGAATGGCAATTGATCGATGCCTGCCTGCACGCCTCAAATCTGCCCAGCGCCGAGGAGGCCCACAAGGCCCGCTGGCTCGATTGCGCGCTGCCTTTCGACAAGGCCCATTTTCTCGACGGTTTCGGCCATGGCGGCAAGTTCCGCTTTGCCGCCGATTGGTCGGCCATCGGCCCGGATCACGCGGGCCTGCCGTCCCTGCCCGATCACCTGGACAACATCGAAACCACCGATGCCGAACACCCGTTCCGGCTGATCACGCCGCCGTCGCGGCACTTCCTCAATTCCACCTTCGCCGAGACTCCGACCTCGCGCCGGTTGGCCGGGCGCCCGACGGCGCTGGTCCATGCCGAAGACGCAGGCCGTTTGGGGGTGGCCGACGGCAATGTCATCCGCCTGGGCAACGCCCGTGGCTCGCTGCTGGTCCATGCCCAGGTCACCGACGGCATCGCCAAGGGCGTGGTGGCGGTGGAGGGCATCTGGCCGGATGAATGTTTCATCGAGGGAATGGGCATCAACAGCCTGATCGGCGCCGATGCGGTGCCACCCAATGGCGGCGCCGCCTTTCATGACTGCGCTGTCTGGATCAGGCCCAACGCGTCAGGGGAAAACGCATGACCAAACGGGCCCATGTCATCGTCGTCGGCAACGAAAAGGGCGGTACCGGCAAATCCACCGTGTCCATGCACCTGATCGTCAGCCTGCTCAACCGGGGATTAAGTGTCGGCTCCATCGACCTGGACGCCCGTCAGGCCACCCTGACCCGCTATGTGCAGAACCGTCAGAACCGCAAGGACGCGGCCCATTTGGGCCTGAAAGTGCCCAACCACGTAGCCCTTCCGCCCACCGCCGACCGCGAGGCGGATGAACGCCGGCTGCTGGAAACCTTCACTCAACTGTCGGCGCTGCACGACGTGCTGGTCATCGATACCCCCGGCTCGGACCATTATCTGTCGCGGCTGGGCCATTCCTTCGCCCATACCCTGATCACGCCCCTGAACGATTCGCTGATCGACCTGGACGTGTTGGCGCGGGTCGAGCCGGAAACCCTGAAGATCACCCGGCCCAGCCATTACGCCGAAATGGTTTGGGACACCAAGAAAACCCGGGCCATGCGCGGCGAAAAGGCGGTGGTCGACTGGATCGTGCTGCGCAATCGTCTGGCCCATCTGGACGCCCGCAACAAGCAGACCATGGAAAAGCTGCTGGTCGATCTGGCCAAGCGTATCGGTTTCCGCATCGCGCCCGGTTTGGGTGAACGCGTGATCTATCGTTCGCTGTTCTTGGAAGGGTTGACGCTGTTGGATTTACGCCACGGCATTCCCGGCTTCGACATGAATCTCAGCAACGTCGCCGCCCGTCAGGAATTGCGCGCCCTGGTCGATGCCATCGGCCTGGAAAACCTGGGTCAGGACGACGGCTGATTACAACAAATTGCGGTCGAACAGGCTGACCAGATCCTCGCCCGAGACCGGGCGGCTGACCAGGAAGCCCTGGATTTCGTCGCAACCGCGTTCGCGCAGGAAATCGGCCTGTTCCTGGGTTTCCACCCCTTCCGCCACCGCCCGCAGCTTCAGATTATGGGCCAAGTTGATGATGGTGGAGACGATGGCGGCGCCGTCGCCGTCCTCGGTGATGTCGTTGACGAAGGAACGGTCGATCTTCAGGGCGTCGATGGGCATGCGCTTCAGGTACGATAGCGACGAATAGCCGGTGCCGAAATCGTCGATGGAAATGTGGATGCCCATGGCCCGCAATTCCTGCAACACCTGGGCGTTTTCCTCGACCCGCTGCATCAGCACCGATTCGGTGATTTCCAGTTCCAGGTATTGCGGCGGCAGACCGGATTCGTCCAGCGCCTGCTTGACCAGTTCAACCACGTCGCCTTCACGGAATTGCAGGGTCGAGACGTTGACCGCCATGCGCACCCGCGGCAGCCCCAATTCATGCCATGACTGGCATTGGCGGCAGGCGGCCTTCAGCACCCAGGCGCCGATTTCCGAAATCAACCCCATGTTTTCCGCCAGCGGGATGAACTCGACCGGCGACACCAACCCCATTTCCGGGTGGCGCCAACGGGCCAGCGCCTCGACCCCCGACATCCGTCCCGAATTGAGGTCGATCTTACCCTGATAAACCAAGGTGAATTCATGCCGCGACAAGGCGTGGCGCAGCGACGCCTCCATGGACAGACGCTCGAATGAGCGGGCGTTCATGGCCGGGGTATAAAGCTGGTATGAATTGCGGCCCAGGTCCTTGGCCCGATACATGGCGGTATCGGCGTTCTTGATCAGGGTTTCGTCGGTCAGGCCATCATCGGGATAGACGGCGATGCCCACCGAGGTGGTCACGTACAATTCGTGCTCATCGACCCGGAGCGGTTGCTTGACGTGGCTGATGACCCGGTCGGCCAGCTTGGCGGCGTCTTCCACGTGATCCAGTTCAGGCAGCAGGACGACGAATTCATCACCGCCCAGGCGCGCCACCGTGTCGCCCTCGCGCACGCAATGTTCCAGCCGCCCGGCCACCTCGCACAACACCTGATCGCCGATGCCGTGGCCCAAGCTGTCGTTGATGCGCTTGAACAGGTCCAGGTCCAAAAACATGATGGCCAGTTGCGAGCCGTGGCGATGGGCGTGGGCGATGGCCACCTGCAGGCGGTCGGTGAACAGCCGGCGGTTAGGCAGGCCGGTGAGCACGTCGAAATAGGCCAGATTCTTGATGCGCTCTTCGGTCTTCTTGCGCTCGCTGATGTCGGAGAACACCGCCGCGTATTGGGTGATGGCGCCGTCCTCGTCACGGATGACATTGATGGTCAGCCACTCGGGATAGACCTCGCCGGTCTTGCGCCGATTCCAGATTTCGCCCTGCCAGATGCCCTGCACGTGCAGGGATTGCCACATGCGATCGTAAAACGCCTTTTCATGCAGGCCCGATTGCAGGATCGCCGGATTCTGCCCGACCACCTCGTCGAACTGATACCCGGTCAATTGGCTGAAGGCGGGGTTGACGAACTCGATCAGCCCCTTGGGATTGCAGATCATGATGCCGTCCAGGGACGCCTCGATGACCTTCCGGGCCAGATGCAGATCCTTGCGCGACTTCAACAACGCCTCGTCGCGTTCCCGCAGCGCCTCGTCCAGACGTTGGACGTATTCGTATTGCAGCGACGCCAGGATGTCGGAAAACGACAGCAAGCCCTTGAGCTCGCCGTCCTCGGTCGCCACCGCCAGATGACGGATGTGGCGTTCTTCCAGGATATTGCGGGCCGACAGCAAGCTGTCGGTCTCGCAGACGCTGATCAGCGGTCGGCTGGCGATGTCGCCCACCGACACCGGCAGGCCGTCGCCGCCGGCGATGATGCGGATCAGGTCGCGCTCGGTGATGATGCCCGGCGCCTCGCCATGATCGCCGACGACGATGGCGGCGTCGGCATGGCCGGCATTGATCTGGGCCACCGCCTCGGTCAAGGACGCCTGCGGATGAATTTTCACCATGGGCCGGTTGATGGCCGAGCCCACATTGCGCAGCACCAGATAATGCTCGACCCCGTGGCGCAGGATGACATCGCTTTGACTGATCACCCCCACCGCGCGGCCGGCATCGTTGACGACGACGAAGTGGCGCACCCCCTCCATCTGGAAACGCAAGCCGGCATCGCCCAAGGTGGTGGCGCCATGGATGGTCTTGATCGGCGCACTCATCACCGAGGCGATGGGCCGGTTGAAACTTTCGGGATCGGCGAAATCGATGTCGAGGGTGTCGCGTTCGGTCCAGATTCCCACCGGCAAGGTGTTTTCGGTGATGATGATGGACGAGCAGCGGGCCTGGGCCATGGCCCGCGCCGCTTCCAAAATGGTGGTATCAGGCGAGCAGCTTAGTATCTCGCGCTTGGCGATGCGTTCGATGGTGTTTTCCGAACCCAAGACATGATCCCCAATACGTGCCGTGTGCGTATAGCATCACCGCCTTTTCAATGGCTTGCAATATGCACTTTTGGCACCTCTCCAGTATCTGCCCGCATGGCCCCGCAAAGGATGGCCCACTGCACGGGCTTGGAGTAAGGTTGCGGTGGGTTCGACAACCGCCTTTGCCGTAAAGTGCCGCCATGACCGAGAATGCCAATTACCACGACCTGTCGGATGAATTGCGCCGCGAATTCCTGGACGAAGCCTCGGAAACGGTGCAGGGACTGGACGTCTTGTTGGATAGCGCCCGGCACGGGCACAAGGCGGATGCCGAAGTCATCGCCGAGTTTCGTCGTACCGCGCTCAGATTGCGCGGTCAGGCCAGTAATTTCGGCCTGCGCGCCCTGTCCACCATCGCCCGCCGCCTGGACGATTATCTGGCCCAGGCGCCCAAAGTGCTGCCGCCGCGCGTTTGGGACGACCTGCAAGCCTATATCGATCGCATGCAGGCTCTGGCCGATAATCCCGACCACACGGACACGGAAACCTCGACCCTGGTCCGCGCCCTGCCGCGCAAACTGGGATTTGATCTGGCCGACATCGCCATCCGCGAGGTCGAGGTCATGCTGGTGATGCCGCCCGGCGCCCAGACCCGCTATGTGGAACGCGAGCTGCAACAATGCGGTTATCGCACCTTGGTGGTGCCCGACACCATCGACGCCTTTTCCCTGGCGGTGCAAAGCAAGCCCGATCTGGTGATCATCTCGGCCCTGATGCCGCATCTGGACGGCATCGACTTGGCCATCGCCCTGGTATCCATGCCCAGCACCCGCAATATCCCCATCGCCGTCATTACCTCGCTCGACAGCCACAACGAATCGCTGGCGCTGCTGCCGCGCAAGGTGCCGGTGCTGCACAAGGGGCCGAGCTTCGGCGACGACCTGTTCAAGGCGCTGGACGATCTGTTCCTGATCTGAGGTCGGGGCCTAACGCTGCTTGCGCGCGCTCAGCCGCCAGGCCAGACCGATGATCACCGCCACCACCACCACGATGATGGTGCCAAGGGCGTTGACCTGCGGGCTGACGCCCAGGCGGACCGAGGAAAACACCTCGATGGGCAAGGTGGTCGAGCCAGGGCCGGAGACGAATTGCGCCACCACCACGTCATCCAGCGACAAGGTGAAGGCCAGCAGCCACCCCGCCGCCAAGGATGGTGCGATGACCGGCAGCGTGATCAGGAAGAACACCTTGACCGGGCGAGCGCCCAGGTCCATGGCGGCCTCTTCCAGGCTTTCATCCATCTGCGCCAGCCGCGAGCGGATGACCACCGTCGCATAGGCCATGCCGACGGTGGTATGAGCGATGGCGATGGTGGTGAAACCGCGCCCGTCGGGCCAACCGATCAAATCTTCCAGCGCCACGAACAGCAGCAGCATGGCCAGACCCAGGATGATTTCCGGCATCACCAAAGGCGCGGTGATCAGGCCGTTGAACATCATGCGCCCGCGAAACCTGCCGAAACGCACCAGAACCAAGGCAGCCAGGGTGCCCAGCACCAGGGCGCCGGTGGCGCTGGTGGCGGCAATCTTCAACGACAGCCAAGCCGCGTCCAGATAGGCCTGGTTGTGCAGCAGTTCGCCATACCATTTGGTGGAAAATCCGCCCCAGACGCTGACCTCACGCGAGGCGTTGAAGGAATAGACCATCAACAGGGCGATGGGCGCATACAGGAAGGCATAGCCGAACAGCAGAGCCGACAACAGGGCGGGAGAGCGGCGCATCAGCGGTTCTCCTGTTCTTCCAGCCGGGTTTGCAGGCGCTGGAACAAGGCGATGGGAATGACCAAGGCCACCAGCATGGCCACCGCCAGGGCGGCGGCGGAGGGCCAATCGCGGGTCTGGGCGAACACGTCCCACAGCGCCTTGCCCAACATCTGGGTATCGCCGCCACCCAACAGATTGGGGATGACGTATTCCCCCACCGCCGGCACGAACACCAAAAGCGAGCCGGCGACGATCCCCGGCAGCGACAACGGCAGCGTCACCGCGATGAAGGCACGGATGGGCCGCGCCCCCAGATCGGCGGCGGCCTCCAACAGCGACGGGTCCAGCTTTTCCAAGGTGGCGTAAAGCGGCAGCACCATGAACGGCAGATAGGAATAGACGATGCCCACATACACCGCCCAATCGGTGTTCAAGATGACCAGCGGCTCGTCGATCAGACCCAACCCCATCAGCGCATGGTTGAGGATGCCTTCGTCGCGCAGGATGCTCATCCACGAATAAACGCGGATCAGGAACGAGGTCCAGAACGGCACGATCACCAGCAACAGCAACGGCCCGCGCGCTTTTTCCGGCGCCCGCGCGATACCCAAAGCCATGGGATAGCCGATCAGCAGGCACAAGACGGTGGAAATGCCGGCGATGGTCAGCGACTGGATATAGGCCTGGACGTAAAGGTCGTCCTCGAACAGCAGGGCATAATTATTGAAGCTGGCCTTGACCATGGCCAGCCCGCTTTCCGCCCAGTCGATCAGCGGCTCGTAGGGCGGAATGCCCAGACGCGATTCCGACAGGCTGATCTTGCCGACGATCAGCAAGGGCGCCAGGAAGAACACCAAAAGCCAGACATACGGCACCGCCAGCACCAGGCGGCGGCCCAGGTCACGGCGGGTGCTGGCCACTCTCATGGCAGAACGACCGCGTTGCCGGGGTGCCACGACAGATGCACCCGGTCTTCCCAGGTCACCGCCGGTTCCGCCGCGTGGCGCAGATTGGCGTTGGTGACCAGCACCACCACGCCGGAATCCAGGCGCACGTGGTAGATGGAGACGTCGCCCAGATAGGCGATTTCCTTGACCACGCCGGAAACCGAATTGGCGGCGCCGGCAGCAGCCTCGCGCCCCATCTGGATTTTCTCCGGTCGGACCATGACGGCGGCGGCGCTGCCCGGGGCCAGATCGCCGGCCACGGTCAAGGGGGCGTCGATACCCTGGGCGCGGAAGGTGACCAACCCCGAGGCCGCACTTTCCACGGTGCCGGTGAAGAAATTGGCGGTGCCGATGAAATCGGCGACCATGCGGGTGGTGGGATATTCATAAATCTCGTGCGGGCGCCCCACTTGCAGGATACGCCCGGCATTCATCACCGCGATGCGGGTGGACATGGTCATGGCCTCTTCCTGGTCATGGGTGACCATGACGAAGGTGATGCCGACCTTTTCCTGGATGTTGACCAGTTCGAACTGGGTCTTTTCCCGCAATTTCTTGTCCAGCGCGGAGAGCGGCTCATCCAGCAGCACCACCTTGGGGCGCTTGACCAGACAGCGGGCCAGGGCGACGCGTTGACGCTGGCCGCCGGACATCTGATGCGGCTTGCGCTTGGCGAAATCGCCCATCTGCACCAGATCCAGTGCCTCGGCCACGCGCCCGGCGATCTCGGACTTGGCAACCCCATCCTGACGCAGGCCGAACGCCACGTTGTCGGCAACGTTCATGTGCGGGAACAGGGCGTAGGATTGGAACATCATGTTCACCGGCCGCTCATAGGGCGGCACGGCGGTCATGTCGGCACCGGCGATCAACACCTTGCCCGCCGTCGGCGTCTCGAACCCGGCCATCATGCGCAAAAGCGTGGTCTTGCCGCAGCCGGACGGCCCCAGGAGGGAGAAAAACTCCCCCTCCTGGATATCCAGATCGATGCCGGCGACGGCGGTGGCGTCACCAAAGCGTTTTTCCACCCCCCGGATTTGAATGGCCGGGGGGCGGGTTTCACGTTCGGGGCGAACGGCAAGGCTCACCGGTATGGTCCTTACTTCTTGGCGGCGCGGAATTTCGACCAGGCGCGCGAACGGGCGCGGTCGTATTCCTTACCACCGGGCAGCGGCGGGGTGATCATCTTGGCCCGCACCGAATCGGGCGGGAAGATGACCGGGTCCTTGGCCATTTCCGGGTCGACCATGGGCAGCGACGCCGGCACCGCGTTGGCATAGCCGGTTTCGTTGGTGATGGCGGCGACCACGTCGGGACGCAGGATGAAGTTGATGAAGGCGTGCGCCGCGTCGGCGTGCGGGGCATCGGCGGGGATGGCCATCACGTCGATATTGACCAGGGCGCCTTCCTTGGGAATGACCACCTGGATGTTCTGCTTCTTCTTGGCGGCGGCGGCGCGGGTGCGCGACTGCACCAGATCGCCGACATAGCCCAGCGCCAGACAGATATCACCGTTGGCCAGATCGGACCGGTACTTTTCCGAATGGATGTAGCGGAAATTGGGACGCACGGCGCCCAAGCCTTCCATGGCCAGCTTCAGGTTTTCCTCGTTCTGGACATTGGGGTCCTTGCCCATGAACATCTGGATGGCCGGCACGGCTTCAGACGGGGTGTCGAGCAAGGCGACGCCGCACGACTTCAGCTTCGACACCACCGCCGGATCGAACAGCATGGCCCACGAATCGGTCGGCGCATCGGGCGCCAACTTCTTGATGGCGTCGACGTTGAAGCCGAAACCGGTGGCCGCCATCATATAGGGGACGCCATAGGCATTGCCCGGATCGGACACGGTCAGGCTCTTCATCACCGACTTGTCCAGACCACCAGCATTGGGGATCTTGGCCATATCCAACTTCTGGAACACACCGGCCTTGATCTGCTGGGCGAAGAACGGCGAAGCCGACGGGAACACCACGTCATAACCGGACTTGCCGGTCATCAGCTTGTTGTCCAAGACCTCGTTGTCACCATAGGTGTCGTACTTCACCTTGATGCCGGTTTCCTTGGTGAACTTCTCCAAAGTGTCCTTGGCGATATAGTCGGACCAGTTGTAGACGTTCAAAACCTTGTCTTCGGCCTGGGCGGAAACAGCGGCCAGACCAACCACCGCGAAGGCGGCGAAACGAGACAGTCGAGCGAACATGGGCATCCCCCGTGGGCATGTGGAATGGCGGATATTCAGATCATGGGGCCGGGGAGTCAACAGCCCATGCCGCGTTGCGATGAAATCTTCGCCAACCGACGCGCCACTGCCACTTGTTGCGACATTGCAACAAACATCCCACCCCCGCCAACAGGTGTTGCATTGCAATCGGCGATGACCCACAGTGTCGAGACAGGTGCCACCCTTCACCACGGCTCACGGCCCGGCGGATTTCATGAGTTTTTCCACCGTTCTCATCATCTCTTTGGCTGCCGGGGTGATCCTGATCATCGGCGGCGGGCTGATGATGTACATGGCCAACCTGGTCAAGTCGGCCTATGAGATCAAGGTTCAGATCAATTCGGAAGTGGAAGACCGCCTGACCAAGATGGGCGATGAATTGGACAAGAAGTCCAAGTGGATCAAGCGCGACCTGCTGGAAGAGATCGAGAAGATCAAATCCAACATGCACACCGAGGCGCAGACCAAGGTGGGTGAGTTGACCCAGCCCTTCACCGCCCGCCTCGACGCCCTGGAAGCGGCGTTGAAGGCCGAGCGGGCGGAATGGGTCAAGGCGGTGGATTCGGATCGCGCCGCCATCACCAATATCGACAACCGCCTGAAATCCTTGGGTAAGTCGGCGAAAAAGGCCGAGGACGCCGCCGCGACCGCAGCCCAGACCGCCGCCGGGGAACCGCAACCGACCGCCGATGGCAGCCCGGCGCCACCAAAGCCGCCGCCGCAGACCGCGGCACAGATCGCCCAAGCCCAGGCCCGCGCCGGCATGCCGCCGCAAGGCTCGGGCACCGCCACCTGGCTGCCCGAACTGGGCAACGGCAACAACGGTCGCTGATCAATCCTGATCGGTGTCGGGGGTGGGCGTCACCGTCGGCTTACGCGGCGGACGGTTCTTGTCGTCGTTGGAAAAGCGGAAACGTCCGGCCAGCACACAGCCCTTCATCCCCGGATCGCAGGGACGGCCCGCCACCCGGGTGCAAGTCTCGTTGACTTCGTGCACGCAGCCCCAACCGCTCATCACCGCCTCGATCACGCCTTGCGACAAATTTCATATTAGCAAAACAGGGATGGTAAATCCCAGCTTGCCGTGATGCCAAGCAAGCCACACCATGGCCGCAGGTCAACCGACAAGGTCGCGTCCATGATCCCCACCCGCATCATCCACCCCAGCAGCGAACCGGCCCAGGCGCCGCGGGAATGGCTGATCGCCAACGGCCTGGGCGGCTATGCCACCGGCACCATGACCGGCCCACCCATCCGCCGTTATCACGGTTGGTTGGTGGCGGCGCTGCCGCCGCCCCTGGGCCGCACCATGCTGGTCAACCGCGTCGAAGACATCGTCCATCTGGGCGATGGCCGGCACTTCAGCCTGGGGACCGGGGCCGACACCGACGGCACCTTGTTGGAATTTCGACTGGAATGGGGGCTGCCGGTCTGGCTGTTCCAATGCGGCGATTGCCTGATCGAACGCCGGTTGGTGATGGAATATGGCCGCAATATCACCCATGCCCGCTGGCGGGTGCTGGCCGGCCATTGCCGCAGCCTGTCCATCCGCCCGTGGATGCAGGCGCGCCCGCACGGCCTGCCGGTGAACGCCGCCCCGGCCTGGGGTGAAACCGCGATCTACGGGGCGGAACTGGTGGCCTCCAGCCCCGATTACCCGCCGGTTCGGCTGATCCTCGACGGCCTGGACGGCGAAGCGGTGGCCGATACGCTGACCACCAGCCTGTTCTATGCCAATGAAGCCGAAGGCGGAGACCCCAGCCAGGGGCCGCTATGGTCGCCCGGCCATCTGCTGTGCGGCCTGGACCGCGACCACGGGGCGGAACTGACTTTGAGATGCGACGATGCCGCCGCTGGGGGCTGCGACGATTCCCTCCCCGGCGACGCCTGGGCGACAGAGATCAGCCGTCGCCAAGCCCTGGTCACCCAAGCCCATCCCGCCTTGCACCACGGAGCGGCGGCGGAATTAGTGCTGGCCGCCGACAGCTTCGTCGTCACCCCCCGGCACCGTCTGGCCACTGCAGGCGCCCGCTCGATCATGGCCGGCTATCATTGGTTCGCCGATTGGGGCCGCGACACCATGATCGCCCTGGAGGGCCTGACCCTGCTGACCGGGCGCGCCGACGAAGCCAAGCTGATCCTGCAAGGCTTCGCCCAGCATGTGCGCGACGGCCTGATCCCCAACATGTTCCCCGATGGCCACGAAAGCGGCCTGTACAACACCGCCGACGCCACCTTGTGGTTCTTCCACGCCGTCGGGCGGGTGGTGGCGGCCACCCATGACCTGGACTTTCTGCGGGCCCAATTGCCGGTGTTGACCGACATCGTCGGCCATCATCAGGCCGGCACCCGTTTCGGCATCGCCATGGACCCCGCCGATGGCCTGCTACGCCAGGGCGAGGATGGGCTGCAATTGACCTGGATGGATGCCAAGGTGGAGGATTGGGTGGTGACGCCACGCCGCGGCAAGGCGGTGGAAATCAACGCCCTGTGGTACAACGCCATCGCCCTGATGGCCGAGTGGCACGCGCTTCTGGGCCTTGACGCCAATCCATACCGCGCCCTCGCCGCCCGCATCCGTGCCGCCTTCAACCGTCGTTTCTGGGCCGAAAGCCTGGGCTATCTGTTCGATGTGGTCGACGGTCCCGGCGGCAACGATGGTAGCCTGCGGCCCAATCAGCTCTTTGCCATCTCATTGCCCCATGCCGTGCTCGACCCGGCCCGCTGGCCCATGGTGATGGCCGCCTTGCGCAACCACTTGCTGACCCCAGTGGGCATGCGCTCGCTTTCTCCCGACCATCCGGCCTACAAGCCGCACTTTTTCGGCGATCGCTGGGCCCGCGACGGCAGCTATCACCAAGGCACGGTATGGGCTTGGCTGATCGGTCCCTTCGCCGAGGCCTGGCTGAAGACCCATCCCGGCGATGCCGATCAGGTCAAGGCCGACCTGCACGCCATGCTGCCGCATCTCGACCAGTTCGGTATCGGCAGTATCGGCGAAGTCTTCGACGCCGAACCGCCACATCTGCCGCGCGGCTGCATCTCGCAAGCGTGGAGCGTAGCGGAATGGCTGCGCGCCTGGGCGCTTTGCCATGACCATAAGTATTAATAAAACCGTCTTTGGAAGCAATATCGGTGCGCAACATCCAGATTGATTTTAAGGTTATGGATGCGGCAAAGGCTTTTACACGTCCATTAGGTTCATACTGGCGATGGATTGGGCGTAATCCTGTGTAACGATTGACCGGGAAGCCTGCGTTTGTTTAACTGGCGGTAACACCAGAACGGACACAAGTCCACGGGGTCCAATAAGAATGCCTCAAGGGAGGGCACGGATGAATGTGCATGTGGGCGAAGTCCGTCCGGAATCCGATAAAGCGGATCATTTCGCCTCGGAAGTCCTGGAGAAAATTGAAAATCTAAGCCTTGAAGTTGCCGATATCGCCGGCACCATCGACGGCTTGGCCAAATTCGTCAAACACCAGGAAGAATTGTTCGGCCATCTGAAGGGCATCGCCCATACCATGGCCGAAGCCATTCGCCGTATCGACAGCGCCGGGCGTGAAACCCGCGACGTCACCAGTCAGGCTGGACGCCAATCAAGCGAGTCGCTGGAAACCATCGGCGCCGCCCTGGGCGATATCAATCGTCTGGTCGGCTCGGTCCAGGGCATCGAGGAGCGGCTGGAGGAACTGGAAGGCGCCCTGGGCGAAGTCTCGACCATGTCGCGCGATATCCAGAAGATCGCCCGCCAAACCAATCTGTTGGCTCTTAACGCCACGATCGAGGCGGCCCGCGCCGGCGAGGCCGGCAAGGGCTTTGCCGTGGTCGCCACCGAGGTCAAGACCCTGGCCCGACAGACCGCCGACGTCACCGACGGCATTGACCAGACGGTGGGCAAGCTGTCGGGATCGGTCACCGACCTGATCTCGTCATCCACCGACACCTTGCGCATGGCCGATTCGGTCAATTCCGGCGTCGGCGTCATCAACGAAGCGGTGTCGGTGTTCGGTCGCGCCATCGACACGGTGGAATCGAGAGTGGGCGACATTTCCGAAGCGGCCTCGACCTCGATGAGCCAGTGTTCCGACGTCATCACCGAGATCGACAAGTTCTTCGAGGGCATTTCCATGACCTCGGAAAGCTTGCGGCGCGCCGACGAACGCATCACCTCGCTGCTCAGCAATTCCGAGGAGTTGATCGGCTTCATCGCCGATTCCGGCTTCCGCACCGGCGACACTCCGTTCATCACCCTGGTGCAAGAGGTGGCCGGCAAGGTCGCCGCCTTGTTCACCCAGGCGGTGGAAAGCGGTCAGATCACCCTGGAAGCCCTGTTCGACGAGAATTACCAGGAAATCGGCGGCAGCAATCCGATCCAGCACATGACCAAGTTCGTCACCCTGACCGACAAGCTGCTGCCCCCCTTGCAGGAACCCGTATTGGATTTCGACCCGCGCGTCGCCTTTTGCGCCACCGTCGACCGCAACGGCTTTTTGCCCACCCACAACAACAAGTTCTCGCAAAAGCCCAGCCATGATCCGGTGTGGAACAATGCCAATTGCCGCAACCGGCGCATCTTCAACGACCGCACCGGTCTGCGCGCCGGGCGCAACACCCAGACCTTCCTGTTGCAGACCTATCGCCGCGACATGGGCGGCGGCAAGTTCGTGATGATGAAGGACGTCTCGGCCCCGGTGACGGTCAAGGGCCGCCATTGGGGCGGTGTGCGCATCGGCTATCGCATCACCAGCTGATACCAGTCGCCCACAGCCAAGGCGCGCAATGAAAGTTGCGCGCCTTTTTTGTTTTAAAAAACAACGATTGGATACAATGAAAATACAAATGGAAACACTGTTAACAATTTAAACAAAATCTATACTTATGACCAATATTCCCGCAACGCACAAACATTGACTCCAACACAACCTACTTGCTCTACTTCGCCACAATAATGACGTGGGCATACACGCACTCAGACAATTTGCCTGCACTCAACGTGCGGCTTCTGGGAGGCAAAATGAGCAAGCGTTTTCTGTTGCGCCACACCATTCCGGCGGCGCTGGTGATGGCCTGCGCCGTCACCGCCCTGTGCCTGGGCAGCTTCGCCTATATCACCGCCGCCGACCGCCTGACCATGGCGGCGCAGGAAAGATTGTCGGCGCTGGCACAATCCCGCGCTGATGCCGTCGATACCTTGCTGGATGGATTGGTGGGTGATCTGGCGCTGACCGCCAACACCCGATCGCTGCGCGACGCGGTGATCGCGCTCAACAACGGCTGGCGGGTCGAGGCCGGCAACGGCGACGTCACCCAAAGCCTGCGCCAGCGCTATGTCGAGCAAAATCCCCACGGCCCCGGCAATCGCCACAAGCTGGAAAAGCCCGACAGCAACAGCCTCTACGACATGGCCCACCAGCGTCTGCAAGCCTGGCTGGACGATCTGCGCCAGCGCCGTCATCTGGCCGACGTGCTGATCCTGAGCCCCCAGGGCGACGTCATCTACAGCGTCGCCAAGGATGAGGATTTCGCCCGCCCGCTGACCGCCTCTGCCTTGCAATCATTGGTCACAGCCATCGCCGCCGATCCTCGGGGCGGACAGGTGCGCGCCCTTGACCACAGCGCGCACCTGGGCCAGCACCCCACCTTTCTGGCCGCGCCAGTACTCTTGTCGGCGGAGTCTCCGGTGGTCTTGGCGGTGCTGGCCTTCCGCCTGCGCCCCGATGCCCTGGACCACGTGGCCGGCAATCCGCAAGGTCTGGGGGAAACCGGCGATGCCTACGTCATCGCTGGCGATGGCACCGCCCGCAGCAAGCCACGTTTCGGCCACGCCAGCGATGACGACACGGTCATGCGGGCCAGCGCCGTCGCCGGCAGCGCCCTGGGGCTGAACTGGCGGCTGATGGCCGCCGCCAGCATGGCCGAGGTTCTGGCCCCGGTCCATGCCATGCGTAACCGCATGCTGGTGGCCGGCATCGGTGTCCTGACCCTGGTCAGCGCCATCGGCGTGCTGTTCGCCAAGGGCATCACCGGAGCCCTGGCAGCCATGAACGGCGCCATGCAACGCCTGGCCCGGGGGGATCGCCAATTGACCATCCCGGCCACCGAGCGCAGCGACGAGATCGGCACCATGGCCCAGGCGCTGGCGGTGTTCCGTCAGGCCTTGGCCCAAGCCGACGATCTGCGGCGCGAACAGGACCGCCAGAACCAATTGCGGGAATTACGCAGCCGCGACATGGACAAAGCCATGCGCGACTTCGAGACCCAGGTGGGCGGCATCGTCGGCGCGGTGACCGCGGCGGCGGAGAAGCTGCAAGCCGATGCCCGCGCCATGTCGGGCAATGCCGAACTGACCCGGCGGCAAACCGAAACCGGCGACGCCGAGGCCAGCCGCACCTCGGGCAGCGTCAACACGGTGGCGGCGGCGGCGACCCAATTATCGGCCTCCATCGACGAAATAGACCGCCGCATGCGCGCCACCGGCCAGGTCACCGGCACCGCCATGGAACACGCCGCCCAGGCGGGCGAGGCCATGCGCAAGGTGGTCGCCAATTCCCGCGATATCGAAGGCGTGCTGCGCACCATCTCGATGATCGCCAACCAGACCAATCTGTTGGCGTTGAACGCCACCATCGAGGCAGCCCGCGCCGGTGAAGCCGGCAAGGGCTTCGCCGTGGTGGCGGAAGAGGTCAAGAACCTAGCCCACCAGACCGCCCAGGCGACCGAGGAAATCGCCGGTCAGATCACCGCCATGCGGATTGTCACCGACGGCGCCGCCCAAGCCATGGACGGCATTATCGGCGTGGTCGAGGATATCGGGCGGCTGTCGCGGGAAATGACCAGCGCCATCGAGGAACAGGGCAACGCCACCCGCGAAATCGCCCATGGGGCGGAACTGGCCGCCCAAGCCACCCGGGCGGTCAGCTCGATCATCGGCAGCGTCGGCCAAGCCACCCTTTCCACCCAGGGCACGGCCCAATCGGTGCTGGATTCGTCGCATCATCTGGCCCGTCAGGCCGATACTTTACGTGGCGAGATCGAATCCTTCCTCGCCCATGTGGCCGATACCGGTTTCAAATCCGACGACGAACCATTCATCACCAAGGCCCAGGCCACCGCCGCCGCCATCGCCCAAACCCTGGAAAGTGCAGTCCGGCGGGGCGATATGACCACGGACGATCTGTTCGATGAAAATTACCAGCCCGTGGAGGGCAGCAATCCGCCCCAACACCTGACCCGTTTCACCGCCCTGACCGACCGGCTGCTGCCGGAACTCCTGAACCCGGTCCTGGGTTTCGACCCGCGTGTGGTCTTTTGTGTCGCCGTCGACCGCAACGGCTATCTGCCCACCCACAACCCCGACTTCGCCCACCCGCAAGGCCCGGATGCCGAGTGGAACAACGCGCATAGCCGCAACCGCCGCATCTTCGACGACCAGACCGGCCTGGACGCCGCCCGCAACACCGAACCCTTCCTGCTGCAATCCTATCGCCGCGCCATGGGCGGCGGCCAATACGTGATGATGAAGGATGCCTCTGCCCCGATCATGGTGGGCGGGCGTCATTGGGGCGCCTTGCGCGTCGGCTATCGCATCGGCTGATTCCGTCGGTCGGGGTGAAGTGCTAGGATGCGGGGCATGATCATCCGCGCCTCGACCCCCGCCGACATCGCCGCCGCCCAGGCCATTTATGCCCATCATGTGCTGACCGGCACCGCCAGTTTCGAGCTTGCGCCGCCCTCGCTCGAGGAAATGGCCCGGCGCCGCCTGGCCCTGACCGACAAGGGCCTGCCCTGGCTGGTGGCGGAACAAGAGGGACGGCTGCTGGGCTATGCCTATGCCGGCCCCTACCGCACCCGCCCGGCCTACGACTGGACGGTGGAGGATTCCATCTACATCCATCCCGATTCCCATGGCCAGGGCATCGGCAAGGCGCTGTTGACCCGGCTGATCGACGAGTGCACGGCCTTGGGCTATCGCCAGATGGTGGCGGTGATCGGCGATTCCGCCAATGCCGGCTCGGTCGGCCTGCACAGGAGTTGCGGCTTCCACCATGCCGGCATACTGAAGGCGGTGGGCTGGAAATTCGGGCGCTGGATCGACAGCGTGCTGATGCAACGATCCTTGGGCGACGGGGCCAGCCAGCCGATCACAGGCTGAAGTTCAGCCAGCCGATCAAAGGCTGAAGCCCAGCCATGCGCACAAGGGCATGGCGAAAGCCGGTCCCACTGCCTAGATTCATGGGTATCCATGGCAAATCCCATAGGAGGCCGCCATGTTCACCCGCATGCTGATGCTGGCCGTGTCCCTGCTGGCCCTGTCCGCCGCCTTGCCGGCCCAGGCCGCCGATTACGGCCCCAAACCCAATGTCGCCGTGGCCGCCAAGGGCGGCTGGTGGGATGCCGATGTCACCGGCTTCTCCGGCGCCCCCGCCTATGGGCTGGAACTGTCCGCCGATCATGTCTGGGGCGAAGTCCCCGTCGGCAAGCTGCGCCATATGCTGTCGTGGAACCACGCCGATGGCGACGGATTGGAATTGAACACCGCCGAGTGGAACCTGCACTGGATGTTTGAAACCAATTCCGGTGTATGGATCGGTGCCGGCCCCGGCCTGGGCTATGTCTGGGCCGACGGCAAGAATCTGGATGACGGCATCGGCGCCCAGTTCGGTGTTTCCGCTCATTACATCGAAGGTCACGCCCTGTTCGGGATCGAAAGCCGTTATCAATGGACCGAAGCCGACAGCGCCGACAACTGGCTGACCATGATTAAGGTCGGCTACGTTTTCTAAGTCCGATCATCAAGCTGCGGTATAAGGAAAAAACCGCAGCTTGATCGTCGTCAAATACCATATCATTTTGCTTGGTTATTAAGGACGCATTGCACTGCAAGAAGGAAGCACGCCATGCGCCCCACCGACACCTATCGCAAGCATCACCAGGAATTGCGAGCCATCGCCGACCGTATCGAGGCGGTTCTGGACGCCGCCGCCATCGCCCGCGATCCCACCGCCGCCGCCCTGGCGGTGCGGGAATTGTTCGGCAAATTCTCCATCCACCTCGCGCTTGAGGACAACAGCCTGTATCCGCGCTGCCTGCGTCACGATGACGATGGCTTGCGCCGGGTGGCCCAGCGTTTTCAGACCGAGATGGGCGATCTGGGCCAACGCTTCGACACCTACAAGCGCAGCTGGCCCGGCCCCCTGGCCATCACCCGCGACCCACCCCGTTTCGTCGCCGACACCATCGCCATGCTGCAACAGCTGAAGGCGCGGGTCGGGCGCGAGGAGAGCGAATTCTATGATCTGGTCGACAAGGTGGCGTGAAATCCTTGCATCGCGGGCGGTAGGGTGGTGTGATCCGCCCGCCATGCGCCACCTTGCCCTTGCCCTGCCCGTCCTGCTGCTGATTGCGGCCCCTGCCATCGCCGCAAGCCCGGGGCCGGCCAGCATCGTCGTCGATGCCGCCAGCGGCGCCGTGCTGGAGCAGGATCAGGCCGGCCAACCCCGCCACCCGGCCTCGCTGACCAAGATGATGACCCTGTACGTGGCCTTCCAGGCCCTGTCCGAGGGCAAAACCAGCCTCAACGCCACGCTCACCGTTTCCGAACGTGCCGCCGGCCAGGGCGGGTCGGTGCTGGGGCTGAAGACCGGCAAGACCATCGCCTTGGCCGACGCGCTGAAATCGCTGGTGGTGCGCTCGGCCAACGATGCCGCAGTGGCCATCGCCGAACACGTGGCCGGTACCGAGGATTCCTTTGCCCAGCGCATGACCGAACAGGCCCGCCGCCTGGGCATGACCGCCACCAGTTTCCGGAACGCCACCGGCCTGACCGCGCCCGGTCATCTGACCACGGCTCGGGACATGGCGGTGCTGGCCATGGCGCTGAAGCGCGATTTTCCCCAGCATTGGCCGCTGTTCGCCACCACCTCCATGCGCTGGGGTAGCAGCCAGCTCCCCACCGTCAACGGCTTCGTCACCTCGTATCCAGGGGCCGAGGGGCTGAAGACCGGCTTCACCTGCCCCGCCGGCTACAATCTGGCCGCCGCCGCCAGCCGCAACGGTCGCAGCGCCATCGCCGTCATCATGGGGGCTGCCGCCAAGGAACAGCGTCTGGCCCTGACCACCAGCTTGCTCAACAAGGCTTTCGCCGCCCCGGCCCAGGGCAACCTGACGCAACTGATCAATCTCGGTCAGATCGCCCCCGATCTGTCGGCCCAGGTCTGCGCCGGCGGCATCATGCCCGGCGATGCCGCCGGGGCCACCCGCATGCCGCCCGGCTGGGCCATGGAAGTGGCTTTCGGACGCGATGAGAAGGACGTCCGCCGCAAATTGGCCCTGCGTCACAAGGAAGTGGCGCGTGCCTTGGGCGGCGGCAAGGCCGTGGTGGTGCTGAAGCCGTTCGACGGCGGCCTGCGCTATCGCGGCATCATCGCCGGCCTGAGCGAAGCCAAGGTGGTGCCGGTGTGCCTGAAATTGCGTCAGACCGATGAAAACAACTGCCTGGTTCTCCCCCCGGCGGCCGTGGAAGGGGCAGTGGAGGCGGAACGGCGCTGGCGTATGTTCTCGGCCCGCTGATCCACTTCACCATTGCCGTTTGGACGGCGGAAAGCGCATAATGGACGCGTCAACAAACTCCACCCGTCGGCAGAAGGCTAGGCACGTGGACAGGCGTTATCACAACCCGCTGGAAACACTCAGTCACCGCCTGCACGTCATGGGCAACGTGCTGGGCTTTTTGTGTTGCGCCTGGATCGCCGTGGTCGGCACCACCTTGATGTCCGAGATCAACGCCGACAGCGTCGGCAACCACCGCTCCCCCGCCATGGTCGAGCGGATGAAGGAATGCGACGGCCCCTTCGCCCAGCGTTTCGCCTGCACCGACGACATCTTGCTGCGCGGCGAACGCGGCGGCGCCTCGGAAGTTTTCCTGCGCCTGCTGGCCACCTTGATGCTGCCCGCAACCGCCTGGTCCATGTGGCGCGCCGTGGTGGAAAAAACCGACCGCCTGTGCCGCCACTGAACCAGGCCCGATTATTCCATTGACCCGGTCGCCAAGCTGGTTTTCTCTGATCCAGCTTATGCAGCCGGCGGATTTTTACGTGACCATGCGCGCCCTGATGCTTTTGTGTCTGATCCTGGGCCTTGCCGCATCGCCGGCACGGGCCCAGGATGTTGCCGTCGGCATCACCACCACCGCCCAGCCTTTCGTCATCACCGACCCCAGCGGTCGGCTGGATGGCTTCAACGTCGAACTGGCCCGCCTGTTGTGCGCCCGCATGGGCCGCACCTGCTCGTTGGAGCCCACCACCTTTCCCCAATTGCTGAGCCGGATCGAGGAAGGCACCTTCCAGATGGGGTTCGGCAACACCCTGAAAACGCCGGAACGGGAAAAGAAGATGCTGTTTTCCGCCCCCATCTGGCGGTCAACCAGCAGCTTCGTCACCGCCACCACCCGGCCGGCCATCGATCCCACCCAGGCACGGGCGCAATTGCGGACCTGCGTGGTGCGCAAAAGCATGCAGGAAGCCTTTCTCGCCGCCCAGCCCGGCCCCGACGAAAACATCGTCGCCATCAGCACCTATCGCGAACTCTTCGACGGCCTGACCGGCGGCGCCTGTGACGCCGCCTTGCTGCCCACCGTCAATGTGCTGGACTTCCTCAACCGCGAGCAGGGGCGCGGTTATGACTATTCCGGCCCGCCGGTCGATGATTCCCGCTTGTCGGGGAGTGTGCACATCGTCGTCAGCAAAAGCCGTCCCGACCTGTTGACCGCGCTTGATGCGGCCATCAGCGCCATCAAACTGGACGGCAGCTACCGCATCCTGATGGCCCGGCACTTTCCCTTCGACATCAACTGATGCAGACCACCCCGTCCGATCGCCTACCGTCGCTGCGCCGCCGGCTTGCCGCCATCGGCATCGCCTTGGCCGTGGCCGTGCTGGCGGTTCTGGGGGCCATGCTGGTCTCGGGCTCGACCACCCATCGGGTGGTCGAGGACAGCCGCATCCACACCGTGCCGCGCATCCTGGAACGCCAGCGCGCCACCGCCAACCTGGAGCGCCTGATCCGCTTCGGCTGGATCACCGCCACCGCCACCTCCGCCCATGACTGGCGACAGGCTTCGGTGACCGCCCAGGCCTTGGCCTATCACCCGTCGCTTTCCTTCGACGACGAGGTCCGGCGTCAGGTGATGACTGTGCACGCAATCATCCGCCAAGTGGTGGGCAAGCGCGAACGGGCCTTGACCTTACGCACGGCCACCCACGGCGGCGGCAGTGCCGAAGCGCAGGAGCAGGACCGCGAGGCGCGTGAATTATGGATGCCGCAGGAAGCCATCCTGGTCAGCCTGCAAGGCAAACTGGCCGATGACGGCGTCAGGCTGATGGTGGAACGCTTCGACCGCGTCGCCGAGATCGCCGACCTGACCCGGCAATTGGCCATCGGCGCCGCCGTGCTGATCCTGCTGATCCTGGCGGCCGCGACCCTGATCGTCTGGCGTAATCTGTTGCTGCCGGTGTTGCAGGTGGCGCAAACCATGCGCGGCACCTTGGACGGCGGCGCCCAGGAACGATCGCTGCCCAGCCCAGCCACCGCCGAAATGGCGGTAATGCAAAACGCCGCCGTGCAACTGCGCGAGGCGCTGCATCGGGCCGCCTTGCGAGAAACGGCGTTGAAGGCCAGCGAGCAGCGCCTGAGCTCGATCTTCGCCACCTCCGAGGCCGCCATCGTGTTGAGCGATGCCCAAGGCCAAGTGATGCAGGCCAACGATTCCTTTTTGCGCCTGATCGACCACGACAAGGCCTTGGACCTCAGCCTGGATCACCTGACCCACGGCGACGATGCCGCGCGCGAGGCGCCATTGTTGCGGGCCATGCTGAATGGTGAAACCGACCGTTATCGTCTGGACAAGCGTCTGCGCCGTCACGACGGATCGTGCGTGTGGGTCGACGCCTCGGTCCGTGCCATCCGCGACGGCGACGCGCCGCCACACCAGTTCGTCACCGTCGCCATCGACATCTCCGAACGTATGCGGGCCGAGCAGGAACTGCATTTCATCCGCGCCCTGGTAGACCAAAGCGCCGACCCCATCTATTGCCTCGACCCCTTGGATGGCGGGCGCATGGTCTGGGCCAATGCCGCCACCTGCCGCCATTTCGGCACCAGCCAAAAACACCTGCTGACCATGCGCATACCCGATTGGGATCCGAATATCGACGCCCCTGCGGTCGAAGCCATGTGGCAGAACCCGGAACCGCTCAGCACCCGGGTGTTTGAAACCACCCACCGGGTGGCCGGCGGCGATATCATCCCGGTGGAAGTCTCCGCCACCTGGCTGGAACATGACGGCAGGCCCTATGTGGCCGGCTATATCCGAGACATCCGCGATCGCAACCGCATGCTGATGGCGGTGCGCCGATCGAACGAGGATTTGCAGCAATTCGCCTATGTGGCATCGCACGATTTGCAAGAACCGTTGCGCATGGTCGCCAGCTTCCTGCAATTGCTGGAGCGCCGCTATGCCGACCGCCTGGACACGGCGGGACGCGAATACATCCAGTTCGCCGTCGATGGCGCCGTGCGCATGAAGCAACTGATCGAGGACTTGCTGGCCTATTCCCGCATCGATTCACGCGGGCTGCAGCCGCAGCCGGTGGACTTGGCCGTCATCGCCCAGGCCGCTTGCGACAATCTGGTTTCAGCCATCGCCGAAAACGGCGGACGGGTCAGTTTGTCGGACGGCTTGCCCATGGTCATGGGCGACCAGCCGCAATTGATCCGCCTGCTGCAAAACCTGATCGGCAACGCCCTGAAATACCGCGCCCCCGACCGTTTCCCCGACATTACCGTGTCGGCACAACGTCACGGCGACACCTGGATCATCGCCGTCAGCGACAACGGCATCGGCATTGCGCCCCAATACCACGACCGCATCTTCATGATCTTCCAACGCCTGCACGGCATTGCCGCCTATGAAGGCACCGGCATCGGCCTGGCCATTTGCAAGCGAATTGTCGAGCGTCACGGTGGGGAAATATGGGTCGAATCACAAGAAAACACCGGATCGACCTTCAAGTTTACCCTGCACGCTGCAGATACCGCCGCACATGAATAGTTTACGCTTGCATTTGCAATCTGTTTACAACATCGCATTCATTGTTATGGCGTAAGATGATGACAGCCCGATGCGGCGGCGGTATGTTTCGCCTCTGTCCGCCAAGACCTTCGGGGCATGACCAATGGATCGTACCGTTACCGGCATCGAGCGCACTTTCCAGACTGACGAGATCATCGTCAGCAAGACCGACACCACTGGTCGCATCACTTACGCGAATGATGTGTTCATCGGCATCAGCGGCTATACCACGGCGGAGGTGCTGGGCCTGCCGCACAGCATGATCCGTCACCCCGACATGCCGCGTGCAGTGTTCAAGCTGCTGTGGGACCGCCTTGCCCTGGGTCACGAGGTGTTCGCCTATGTGGTCAACCGCTGCAAGAACGGCGACCATTATTGGGTTCTGGCCCACGTCACCCCCAACCTGGATTCCGACGGCAAGACCATTGGCTACCACTCGTGCCGCCGTGTGCCCAAGCGCAGCGCGGTGGAAACCATGAGCGGGCTCTATGCCAGCCTGCGTCAGGTGGAGGCCGAGAACGAGCGCAAGGCCGGACTGGAAAAGTCGTCCGCCATGCTGATGGAAGCGGTCACCAGCCTGGGTTTCACCAGCTATGACCGCTTTGTCCTGAGCCTGGGCCGATAGGGAGACACCCGCCATGAGCGCCAAGAAGTCCATTCGCAAACAGGCCCAACTGGTCAGCGGCAGCTTTCTGGCCATCGTCGCCTTGCTGGCCGTGTTCAGCTTCGGCGGCGTCATCCAAAGCCTGAACCAGGCCAGTGCCCAGGAAGAGGCGCTGAACCGCTTTCATACCCAGGTGGCCCCCTTGGCCCTGAGCGCCCGTCAATTGCAGATGGAAGTGATCCAGGTTCAGCAATATTTCAGCGACGTCTCGGCCACACGCGGCGAAAATGGCCTGGATGACGGCTTCAACAATGCCGCCAAACGCCGCGACATGTTCCTGAAGACCCAGCAGCAGACCCGCGCCCTGGCCGAGGGTCTGAACAGCGCCGAGGCCCTGAAGGATCTGGACAACGTCGCCGCCGCCTTTCCGCCCTATTACGATACCGGGCTTAAGATGGCCAAAGCCTATGTGAGTGAAGGCACCAGCGCCGGCAACCGTCATATGGAGGAATTCGACCAGAAGGCCGCCAACATGACCCAGTCGCTGGAAAACCTGATGGCGGTGTCCGACCGGCTGATGGCCGCCGACCGCGCCGACGCGGCGGCGGCGGCGGCGGCCAGCCGCTCCACCGCCTGGGTGGTCAGTGCCGTTTTGCTGGTCGTCGCCGCCCTCGGCTTGGCCTTGGCCCTGTTCATGGGCAGCCACATCAAAAAAGTGGCCCAAGTGCTGCAGGGCGCCGGTGAAGTGATGAACCGGGCCGCCCGTGGCGATCTGAACGCCCGAATCATCCGCATCGAACGCGACGACGAAATCGGCATGTTGCTGGTCTCGGTCAACCGGGTGCTCGACCTGACCGAAACCTTCGCCAAGGAAATCGGCGCCGCCATGGCCGCCGCCCAGCGCAAGGAATATTTCCGCTATATCCCCGAGGAAGGCCTACGCGGCGACTTCCTGCGCTTCGTCCGCGCCATCAACACCATCTTGGCCTCCATGGAAAGCCGCGACGCCAAGACCATCGAATTCGAGACGACCGTCAAAGGCATGGTCGATGAAGTCGCCGCCTCGACCAAGGGGATCAGCGGCACCGCCAACATGATGGCCCATCGCTCGGAAGCCACCGGCGGGCGCTCGCTCGACGTGGGTGAGGCCGCCCAGGCAACCACGGCACGAGCCGAAGTGGTGTCGGAAGCCACCCGCCAATTGGTCGCCTCCATCAACGAAATCGCCAGCCAGGCCACCCAATCCAGCTTGGTCGCCCGCCGCGCCACCGAACAGATCAGCGCCACCTCGGCCCGTATGGACGCCCTGGCCCAGGCCATTTCCCAGATCGGCCAGGTGGTCGGACTGATCAACACCATCGCCGGACAAACCAATTTGCTGGCGCTGAACGCCACCATCGAAGCGGCCCGCGCCGGCGAAGCCGGTCGCGGCTTCGCCGTGGTCGCCAACGAAGTGAAGAACCTGGCCAACCAGACCGCCACCGCCACCGGCACCATCACCGGCCAGGTCGAAGCGGTACAATCGGCAGCGCGTGAAGCCATCGACGCCATCGCCGACATCGTCCACACCATCGAAAGCATCGAAGGCATTTCCGCCGCCATCGCCGGTGCCGTGCAGCAGCAGGAAGCCTCGACCCAGGAAATCTCACGCAATATCGAAGGGGTGGTGCAGGAAGCCGATCACGTGTCGACCAGCGTGTCGCAATTGTCGCAATCCTCTGCCCATTCCTGCGCCGGCACCGTGCGCGTCATCTGGAGCGCCCGCAAACTGGCCAGCGTGGTCAATTCCATGCACGATCAGGTGACCCGCTACATCCAGTCGGTGAGCTGAACAAAAAGCCCCGCCGAACAAACGGCGGGGCTTCAGGCCATTCAATCACGGGCTGCCTCTGGGCGGCCCGTCGGCATTTCAGCGTTCGATCTGGAACATCTTGGCGGCGTCGGTCAGGTCCAGCAGCCGGGCAACATAGCCCTGGGGATTACGCAAGACAACCGGAACACCGGAAAGATCTTCGCTAGCGATATACAGCAGCCCCAAACCAACAGAATCAATAGTGGAAAGACCAGTCAAATCGAACACCAACTTGGAAGGCGGATTTGACTTCAGCGTATCCAGCAACTTTTCAAAGGTATCATTGGCGGAGAAATCCAGCTGGCCTTCCAAAGTGACCAAAGCGGTGCTTCCGTCATTCTGAACCTTGTATTCCATTACTATCACCCTTGTGAGCGCGACCTTGATGGCGACGCCATTCTGGCCTATGCTTTCGGACTATGGGCGGGGATGGTGACAGGACCGCCCGCCCCGAACAAGCATTTTTAGCGGTTGCCGCCAAACCGTCATCGCCGTCCCGCCGGAGCGCCGAAATGGCCGATCCCCAAATTACGCGCCCCCCGACCACCACCAGCCCCGATTGGTCCTGGGCGACGGTGATGGTTGTCGACGACGAAGAGATAAACCGTGCGCTGCTGGCCGGAATCGCCCGGCGTGACGGCATCGGCACCATCGTCCAGGCGGTCGACGGACTGGATTGCCTGCACAAGCTGGAAACGGTGCAGCCGGACCTGATCATCCTGGACATCGTCATGCCCAACCTGGATGGCTTCGCCACCTGCGCCCGCATCCGCGCCATGCCCGAGTGGTCCGACATCCCCATCCTGGTGCAGACGGCGCTGACCACGCCGCAAGACGTGCTGGCCTGCTTCCAGGCCGGCGCCTCGGACGTGGTGGTCAAGCCGATCCGACCGGCGGAACTGACCGCACGCCTGCGCGTGCACCTGGAAAACCGCCGCATGCTCCGTACGCTGCGCGACGCCAATCAGCGCATCCACAAGGAGATGCTGGGGGCGCGTGAGATGCAGCGCACCTTGTTTCCCTCGGCGACGGCGCTGGACCAGTTGCGGGCCGAACACGGCCTGTGCATCGAAGGCAAGGTCGAGCCGTTGGACGGCGTCGGCGGCGACATTTGGGGATTGCATCCGCTCAGCGACACCTTGGTCGCGGTGATGGTGGCGGACTTCTCCGGCCACGGTCTGATGGCGGCGTTGAATACCTTTTGGCTGCATGCCTTCGTCAGCAAACAGGCGGCAGCCATGCGCCAGCCGGCGGAATTTCTGAAGCTGCTCAACGGCGCCTTGCGGGCCAATCTGATGCGCGGCCATTTCGCCACCTTCTTTTTCGGCCTGATCGACCTGGAGCGTGACGAATTGCATTGGGCGGGTGCCGGTGCGCCCAAGCCGATCCTGGTGCTGAACGACGAATTCCATGAACTGGACACCACCGGCCTGCCCCTGGGCCTGACCGATCGCGCCATTTATGGCAGTCATTCGGTGGCATTTCCGCCCGGGGCCTGCCTGCTGGTGTTCAGCGACGGCCTGACCGACATCGCCAGTCAAGACGGTACCCGCATCGAAGCCCATGGCCTGATGCAGCGCTTGCGCCCATATCTGCTCGCCAACCCGGCCACGAACCTGGCCGGTATCCTGGAAGCGGTGGCCCCAGCCAGCCAAACCCGGCTGAGCGACGACACCACGGCGGTGTGGATCCGCCGCCGTCCACGGGAAGCAAGCGACCTGATCGACCCGCGCCACCTGTGCCTGAGCGGCGTTGAGCTGGAACAGGTCAAATGGTGGGTGACCTTGCTGGCCCTGCCCTACCGCGTCAACCCCATACCGGGCCTGCCCAGCCGTCCGATCCATCTGATCGCCAGCGGCGAGGACCAACTTCTGAACAATGCCTTCGACTGCAATTTCGCCGCCATCGTCGAGATCATCGCCGATCAATTGGGCGAGGAACCGCCGGAAGAGCTGGTGCTGCCGCCCAGCGACACCCATATGCTGGTTTCCCTGACCACCACCACCGCCTATCGCCTGCCCTTGGCCATGCTGGTGTGCGACAGCCTGCTGGCCCGCGGCATGATCAGCGAACCGGCCAAGGGCAGCATCCTGCTGGCCTTACAGGAAGCCATCGCCAATGGTGTCGTCCATGGCAATCTGGAACTGCATTCGCCACGCCGCGCCTTCGAAAACATGCGGGCCTATTGGGCGGAAATCCGCAACCGTCTGGCCGACCCGGCCAAGGCCCGACGCAGAATCACCATCGACTGCCACCTGCGTGACGACCAGATCTGCATCACCGTTACCGACCAGGGGCGCGGCTACAACCCCGAAACCGTACAGGACCGCGACCCGTCGCGCCCGCATGGCAAGGGATTGAAGCTGATCAGCCAATTGGCGGCGGGAATCGAAGTGGGCCTGGGCGGGCGCCAGCACGCCTTGACCTTCCCGCGCGAACTGAACTGAGCCTCAGCCCTTGTCGGGCATCCGGGCCCCGATCCAGCCCATCAGGCGGTCAGGCAAAGCGGCACTCAGCCAGGCAGCGAAGGCCATGGGCCAGGGAAAGGCGATGCGTCCCCGATTGCGCGCCAATCCCTTGACCATGATGCGGGCGGCGCGGTCGGCATCCATCAGGAACGGCATCTTGAATGTGTTCACCGCCGTCATCCGCGTGGTGACGAAGCCGGGACAAATCACCGACACCCTGACACCATCCCGCGCCAACAGACCGCGCAGACCTTCGCCCCAGGCCTTTACCGCCGCCTTGGACGCGCAATAGCTTGGCGCCCCCGGCAAGCCACGATAGCCGGCCAAGGACGCCATGATGGCGATCTGACCGTGACGGCGACCACGCATGATGTCCATGGCCGGAAACACCGTGTTCATGACACCGTCCACGTTGACGGCGAAAATAGTGCGGGCCTGATCGGCGCTTTCGCCGCCGCCATCGCCGGTGCCGGCGGAAATGCCGGCATTGGCGATCACCAGATCCAGTGGCCGGATGCCATCGCATTCCTTGATCCAGGTGGCCATGGGCACCGCCTGCGTCACGTTGATGACCAAGGCATGGACCACAGCCTTCCTGGCCCGACAGGCATCGGCGACGTCGTGCAGCCGCTGGCGGTCGCGCCCCGACAGAAACAAGGTGATGCCGGGCCCGGCATAGGCCAGCGCCAGGGCTTGGCCCAACCCGGACGAGGCGCCGGTGATCAGGATGGCTTGCGGGCGCCGGCTCATCCCTTGTCCGCCAACAAGGTTTTGAGCGGGGCGACCAGCGGCGGCAGATCGTTGCGGGCGGCATCCAGGATGATTTCCGGGTCGACCGAATGGTATTCGTGCACCAGGATGTTGCGCATGTCGCCGATGCGCGACCACGGCAGTTCCGGGTGACGCTGGATGATGTCGAAGGGGATGCGCTTGGACGCCTCGCCCAGAATTTCCAGATTGCGGATCACCGCATCCTGAGTGCGACTGTCAGCGACGAATTGCGCCGTGTTCATGCCGTCCACATAGCTTTCGATACGGTCGATGGCTTCCAGCATATCCTCGACGCGGACGCGCCAATCCTTTTGCGTCATGGCTCGCATACCTCGTCGCCGAAGACGGGCAGGCATTCCGCCAGGATGCGGGCCTTCAGCCTGGGCTTGATATTGTTCTTGGTGATCAGGTCGACCGGGCGACCCAAAACCCCCTCCAGGGCGTGCTTCAATTCCACATAGCGGAACAGGCCGCCGGGCTGGCCGGGCAGGAATTCCACCATCAAATCCACGTCCGACATGGGCCGCGCCTCGTCGCGCACCACCGAGCCGAACAACGACGCACCCTTGACGCCGAAGCGCCGGAAAATATCGGCATGGGCGCGCAAAGCGGCCATGACTTCGTCGCGGGTAATGGATTGGCGTTGCCGGCTGACGCGCCCGGCATAGGACTTGACCGCCTCGACCTTGTCGGCGGGGACGCGGAGGGTGACATCCACCACATTGGGGCGACCGCGAGCGGGGCGACGACGTTCCTTCATCTCTCCAACATAAACCTGGCCGGGCTTCAGCAAAAGCCCCCTTCAGCCGCCGGTATAAGTGACGGTGATCCGCCGCGCCGCCACATGCAAGGTGTCGAAATCGGCCAGCTTCAACTCACCGATCCGGTTCTTGGCGTCACGGATGCGGTCCATCATCTCGCGCAGGTGGCTGCCGTCGTGCTGCAACAGCTCGGCGGCGCGTTCGGCCAATTCGGTCAACAGGGTTTCCAGCTTGAACATGCCGGTGATGGTCAGGTCACGATGATTGTGACCGGCGGCGGCGGCGTTCAGCATGGACCGGCATTCCCATTCGGTGGCGGCGGCAAGGCGTTTGATCCGTTCGGTGCCGAGGGCGCGGCTGGCCTGCTGGCGCAACATTTCATAGCGTTCGGAGGGAATGCCGACAGCCCGAGCGGCCAGGGGATTGGGCGCATCGATGGTCGGCGCGCTCTGCGCCCCTTGGCGCGGTCCTTTGCGGCGGTCGGGGCCAAGATAATCGTGGGTGACGACGAAGGGCTTGCGCCGTGCCCGAAAGGCGTTCAGACGCGTGCTCAGCTGATCGGGTGAAAACGGGATCAGCAGCAGATCGTCGGTGCCGCTGTCCACCGCCTTGGCCAGACGCGTCGGCTCGGGGGCGGTCAGCAACAACATGCTGACGATGAACGGATCGGGGCCAAGACGGCCCAGCCGGATCTCGCGCAGCAAAAAGAAAGTGTCGTGCCCCTCCAACTCGGCGTTCATCACCACGGCATCGAAGCCGCCCTGCTCAAGTGCCTTGTGGGCGGTGACGAAACCATGAGCCTCGACGATGTCACGAATTCCCAGATTATTCAGACCGATGCGGATGGCCTGACGGATCATGCCGTTGGCTTCGCAGATCAATACCTTGGCCTTGGACAAGCCCTGGGGCTGAACCGGCGCGGGCTTCGAAAACGCACTCATTGAATTTGGCCTAACGATATGAAACCTCAGGGATATTTTCTGTCAGCGGGTGACCCTCGGGCACACCATATCCCCGAAGTTGCAGGTGCGAACAGCGGGACAAAAGATATTTTTTTCCCTCCCAAAGTCGCAAGCCGGGCTGCCATACCCATGCGGAGTGTTGTTGTGCCCGGCCACCATCGCTATAACCGTGCGATTCCATCCGACGGAGGTATGCACCGTGACCATTGCCAGCATGACCGGCTATGCCCGCGCCGAAGGCCGCGACGCCCAGTGCACCTGGCTGTGGGAAGCCAAAAGCGTCAATGGCAAGGGCCTGGACCTGCGCTGCCGCCTGCCCCACGGCCATGACGCCCTGGAAGTGGCCGCGCGCGAAGCGGTGACCCGCAAGCTGAAACGCGGCAACGTGCAGATGTCGTTGACCATCTCCGCCAATGCCAGCGCCCCGGCGGTGCGGGTCAACCAGGATATGCTGAACCAATTGGTGGCGCTGGTGGACGAACTTGGCCCCAGCCACCAGAACATCGCCCCCGCCCGCTGGGATGGTTTGCTGGCGATCAAGGGCGTGCTGGAAGCCGCTGGCGGCGATGAAGGCACGGACGACGAGACCCGGCTCACCCGTGAAGCGGCGCTGAAGCTTGACCTGGACAAGGTTCTGGACTCCCTGGCCGCCATGCGTCTGAGCGAGGGCGCGCGCATCCAGGTGGTGCTGCTGTCGCAGTTGGACGAGATCAGCCAGTTGGCCGAGCGGGCCGCCGCCTGCGCGTCGTTGCGCCCGGAAGCCCTGCGTGAACGGCTGCGCCTCCAGGTGGCGGCGGTGCTGGAAGCGGCACCATCCCTGGCCGAGGACCGCATCGCCCAGGAAGTGGCGCTGATCGCCGTCAAGTCCGATATCCGCGAAGAACTGGACCGTCTGCGCGCCCATGTGGGCGCCGCCCGCGACCTGATCGGCCAGGGCGGGGCGGTGGGCCGCAAGCTGGACTTCCTGTCGCAGGAATTCAACCGCGAGGCCAACACCCTGTGTTCCAAGTCGTCGGATGTGGAATTGACCCGCATCGGCCTGGACCTGAAAGCGGTGATCGATCAGTTCCGCGAACAAGTGCAAAACATCGAATAGACAGGCGACACCCATGACTTTCCCGCCCGCCAATCTGCCTAACGTGCCGCGCCGCGGCCTGATGCTGGTGTTGTCGTCGCCGTCGGGCGCCGGTAAAAGCACCATTTCCCGCGCGCTCCTGGAGCGCGATGCCGATATCGCCCTGTCGGTGTCGGCCACCACCCGCCCGCCCCGTCCGGGCGAGGTGGACGGCAAGGATTATCATTTCGTCAGCGTCGAGACCTTCCAGCAGATGGTCGCCGCCGGCCAGTTCCTGGAACATGCCCGCGTGTTCGACAATTATTACGGCACGCCGCGCCAACCGGTGGAAGACACCCTGGCCGCCGGCCGCGACGTGTTGTTCGACATCGATTGGCAGGGCACCCAGCAATTGGGGCAGAACGCGCGGGCCGATCTGGTCACCGTGTTCATCCTGCCGCCGTCCCTGGCCGAACTGGAACGCCGCCTGCACACCCGCGCCCAAGATAGCGCCGAGGTGGTGGCCAAGCGCATGAGCAAGGCCGGCGACGAAATGAGCCATTGGTTCGAATACGATTACATTTTGCTCAATGCCGACATCGACCGCTCCATCGCCCGCGTCCAGGCGGTGCTGGATGCCGAACGGCTGAAACGCGACCGCCAGGTCGGCATGGCCCGCTTCGTCAACGGATTACGCGGCCAGTGAGTCACCCGGCAAGCATCCTGGTCTATGTCGGTCTCGACGCCGTCGGCGACGGGCTGATGAAGCTGCCGTTCCTGCGGGCCTTGCGGGCTGGCTTCCCCGCCGCCCGCATCACTTGGCTGGCCGGCAAGGGCCATACCGTCTATGCCGGCACCCTGGCCCCGGTGGTCGCCGGACTGGTGGACGAGGTGCTGGATCAGGCCGGCATCGGCAGCCGGGCGGCGGAATTGTTCGGCCCGCGTCCGCTGCATGGCCGCCATTTCGACCTGATCATCGACACCCAGCGCCGCCTGTTGACCAGCCTGATCCTGCGCCGGGTCCGCCATACCCGTTTCATCTCCGCCGCCGCCGGTTTTTGGCTGTCCTCGGCCCGACCGGCCCCCGGCCATGTCCGCCCGCCCGCCATGGTCGGTCAGTTGATGGATCTGATCACCCTGGCCAAGGGGGGGATGGTGGAAGGCGCCGCCGCCCTGGTCATCGACCCCGCCACCGAGGCCGAGGCCGCCCACCTGCTGCCGGACGGCCCGGTCTATGTGGGACTGGCCCCAGGGGCCGGTGGGCGGCAGAAATGCTGGCCGCTCGATCGCTTTATCGCCGTGGGCGAACATCTGACGCAACAGGGCCGGGTGCCGGTTTTCCTGCTTGGCCCCAATGAAGGCGATTGGGCGATGCCGATCCGCGCCACCCTGCCCCAGGCCCTGCTGCCCTTGCAGGCGGCGGACAAGGTAACCCCGCTGTTGACCATCGCCCTGGGCCGGCGCCTGCACGCGGCCATCGCCAACGATTCCGGCACCGGCCACATGCTGGCCGCCGCCGACGTGCCGCTGATTTCGCTGTTCGGGCCGACACCGGCGGCCAAGTTCGCCCCCGCCGCCCGGGTGGCGCGGGTGATCCGGGCGCAGGATCATGGCGGCGAGTCCATGGACCTGATCCCGCTCCAATCCGTGCTGGATGAACTGGCGGCCCTGCTGCCACTTTGACCCCGACGGCATTAGGGATTACCTTCTGCCCCAATCGACGACTTGCCATGGGACGATTGCAAGATGGATATCAAGGACCACATTCGCGGCATTCCGGACTTTCCCAAGCCCGGCATTCTGTTCTATGACATCTCGACCCTATTGGCCCATCCTGATGCTTGGTCGGTGGCCCTGGGCCGCTTGGCCAACGATGTGCGCAAGTTCCAGCCCGACGTGCTGGCCGGCGTCGAATCCCGCGGCTTTCTGGTGGCGGCACCCCTGGCGTTGAAGCTGGGCTGCGGCTTCGTCATGCTGCGCAAAAAAGGCAAGCTGCCGGGCAAGACCATCCGCCATGAATATTCGTTGGAATATGGCACCGACACCATCGAGATCCAGGAAGACGCCATCCAACCGGGCCAGCGCGTGGTTATCCTGGACGATTTGCTGGCCACCGGCGGCACCATGTGCGCCGGGGTTGATTTGCTGCGCAAGGTGGGCGGCAACGTCACTGGCGCGGCAGCGATCATCGAACTGAATTTCCTGCCCGGTCGCCAGCGTCTGTCGGACATGAACGTTCCGTGCTCGACCTTGGTGGCTTACGACGACTAACACACAAAACGTGCGCGGGCCGGCTGTGGGGGCGGTCGGACAGGGGAAGCCGGACTGATGGATTTAACCTTACAGGCGGCCTTGTTGGGGACGGTGATGGGGGCCGCGGTGTTGACCGTGGTCACTCTTTACGGCTGGACCTTGCCCAATGCCCCCAAGGCCTTTGGCTGGTGGGCCGCCGCCTTTTTTCTGGAAACCCTGTCCCGCGCCGTCTTGATACCGGATGGCTTGGACATCCGCGCCGACCTGTCCGATGGATTGCATGCCCTGGCTGCCGGTCTGTCCCTGTGCGGTGCCGTTTCCCTGGGGGGACGCCCGGTTTCCGGCGGCTTGCTGATAGGCGGCCTGCAAGTGGCCATGACCTGGGGGCTGCTGGTCCATCTGGGCCGCGCCAACGGCCTGCTGCCGTTGGATTTGCCGGTTCTCGGCCTGGGCGGCGGACCGCTTTTGTTGGCCGCCTGGCATTTCCGCGCCCCGCGCCTGCGCGGCGGCCATCAGGCGCCCAACACCCTGGCCTCCATCGCCTTCGCCCTGCACGGGCTGGTGCTGTTGGCATCGCCCGTCCTCAATTCCGACCACGCCATCGCCGTCTGGGGCTTTTTCGTCGCCCAATTGTTGTCGGTGCTGATGGCCTTGGCGCTGCTGCTAGAAGTGCTGATGCGGCAGCAGGCGGTGGCGGAAAGCGAAGGCCAACGCGCCAATCTGCTGCAAAGCCGCTTGGTCGACGCCCTGTCCAGTGTCCAAGACGGCGTCGCCTTGTTCGATCCGCGCGAACGATTGGTGACCGCCAACGATCTGTACCGCCAGTTCATGGCCCCGGTGGCCGAGATCATCAAGCCCGGACGTCTGTTTCAGGACATCGTCGATGCCGAGTTTGAAATGGGCGTGGTACGGCAGGAATGCGAGGTCGTGCGCTCCGGCAAGCTGGCCGATCACGCGGTGCCGGCGGTGCAGGGCTGCGAGGCGGAACTGTTTGATGGCCGTTGGGTCTCCATCAACGTCTACCCCACCGCCGATGGCGGCTATCTGCGCATCCTGCGCGACGTCACCGCCCGGCGGCAAGTGACCGCGTCGCTGCACGACAGCGTCACTTGGCTGCGCGGCATCATGAACACGGTGGTGGACGGCATCATCACCATCGATGACACCGCCTCCATCCTGTCGTTCAACGCCGCCGCCGAACGCATCTTCGGCTATGGCGCCGACGAGACGGTGGGCCGCAATGTCAGCATGCTGATGCCCGAACCCTATCATTCCGAACATGACAATTACCTGCGCCGCTACGCCGAAACCGGTGAGGCCCGGGTCATCGGCATCGGTCGTCAGGTCAAGGGCAAACGCAAGGACGGCACGGTGTTTCCGCTAGAACTGGCGGTGACCCGCATGAACCAGGGCGGGCTGATCACCTATATCGGTCTGGTGCGTGACATCACCGACCGCAAAAGGGTGGAAGACGCCCTGGTGGAAAGCGAACAGCGCTTCCGCGATCTGGCCGAATCGGCCTCAGACTGGTTCTGGGAGTTGGATGCCGATCTGCGCTTCACCTTCGTTTCCGGTCGGGTGCGTCAGGTGCTGGGGGTGGGGCCGGGCTATTTCATCGGTCGGCCCTTCAGCGATCTGGCCACATCGTGCGAAGACCCGCGTGATTGGGATGTACAGCAAAGCCTGATCCGGGGCCGCCGCCCCTTCCGCGGGTTCATCTTTGTCCACCCCATGCCCAGCGGTGCGGTGAAATTCGTCGAGATGGCCGGGCGTCCGGCCTTCGACGCCGACGGCAAGTTCGACGGTTATCGCGGCACCGCCGCCGACATCACGCCGTTGAAGCGGCACGAGCAGGAACTGGCGACGCAATCGGCCATGCGTCAGACGATCATCGACAACATGGGCCAAGGCGTGGTGGTGTTCGACGGCGACGAACGGCTGGTGGCGCTCAACAGCCATGCCCGGCAATTGCTGGACCTGCCGGAAACCGAGATCGAAACCGGCACGTCCAACCTGGAAGCCTTGCTGCTTTATCTGGCGGTACAGGGCGAGTTCGGCCATTCCGGCGCCATCATGGTCAAGGTCCAGCGCCGTCTGGCCCGTCTGCGCCGCGACCCGCGCCGGGTGTTCGAACATGCCCGCCCCAATGGCAGCGTGCTGGAAATCCGCTCGACCGCCATGCCCGGCGGCGGCCTGATCCTGACCTTCACCGACATCACCGACCGCAAGAAGGTGGAAGTCACCTTGCGTGAGGCCCGCGACGCCGCCGAGCGCGGCAACCGGGCCAAGGCCACCTTCCTGGCCAATATCAGCCACGAATTGCGGACGCCCTTGAACGCCATCATCGGCTTTTCCGAACTGATGAAGCACGAAATCTTCGGCCCCTTGCAACCGCCGGCCTATCGCTCCTATGTGGACGACGTGCATGAAAGCGGCATGCATCTGCTGGAGCTGATCAACGATATCCTGGATATGTCCAAGGCCGAGGCCGGCATGACCGATCTGGTGGAAAGCCCGGTGGACGTGGCGGCGGTGGTCCGCGCCAGCCTGCGCATGATGGACAAGCGGGCCTCGGCCAACGGCATTTCCCTGGAAGCCGACCTGCCCGATGGTTTGGCCTTCCTGCGCGCCGATGAACGGCGCATCCGCCAGATTCTGCTGAACCTGCTGTCCAACGCGGTCAAGTTCACCGACGATGGCGGCATGGTCCGGGTGACCGCCCAGGTGGATGGCCGCGGCATGGTTATCGAGGTGATCGACACCGGTATCGGCATGACCCCCGAGGATATGGACAAGGTGATGGAACCCTTTGTCCAGGCAGACACCAGACTGTCGCGCAAATACGAGGGAACCGGGCTGGGCCTGCCCCTGACCAAGGCCCTGGTCAATGCCCATGGCGGCACCATGGAACTGCACTCGATTCCCGATCATGGCACCACCGTCACCGTCACCTTCCCGCCCGAGCGGGTCATCGACGACACGCATCTGCTCACCACCGAGGCGGACGAAAGCTGGCGGCGGGGATGATTGTCGCCTAGTGTGGCGATTCCGAAGGTCGCATCTTCCTGCGAACATCGAAATCACCACACAATTCAATAAATTAGTGGCCTGCTTATCCCAGAATTCCGCCATGCGAATTTCTGGGGCAGGACACTGGCCGCTATTCCGCCATCGTGCCGGTTCGGGTATGGTCGCCGCCAGCCTCCCATCCTTGCGGAAGACTCCCATGCTGTCCTTGCGTTTGCTTCCCCTGGCTTTCCTGCTGATCGCCGCCCCGGCTTTGGCCCAAGCGCCGGCGCCGGTGGCCGCTCCGCCTCAGGACAAGCCGGCGGTCGAGGAGGAACGACCGGATTTCCAG
>Ga0075012_10000153_pt1 | contig 69405 bp, 65 predicted proteins | sample All_14_2_FD_71474 | JGI IMG/M metagenome (GOLD analysis project Ga0075012, IMG submission 71474) | Freshwater microbial communities in response to fracking from Pennsylvania, USA - Allegheny Zone_MetaG_DW_15 | ecosystem: Environmental > Aquatic > Deep subsurface > Groundwater > Drilled... | reverse complement strand
CTAAGGAAATGATGTTGGCCAGCTCAGAACGGTCTACGCCGTCCTTGGTGTCGAAGCTGGTGTGAAGATTTGACGCGTACAGAAACTTCAGGTCCTGCCTTCAGGTACGACAGGAAGGGAACGAATACATGAATCGCAGTTTTCGAGATCCTGTATGATACTTGTATCTAGGGAGAGATTGATTGCTCCGTTGATATAAGTCAAGTGACTTATTGGCCGGTGCCGGTGTGAGCGACCTCGGCCTTGACACCGCGTTTTCGATCGAGATCGGCCATGTTGATGTATTCGCGCCAGCGCACGATTAGGCCGTCATCATCCAGTTCGTAGATGGCGATCATCTGGTGGGGACAGGGTCGCCCGACCAAAACGGCCCAGTCAGAGCGTTCCTGGATCACAACGCGCGTGTTGGACACGGCGTGAACGGTGTTGCATTTGTTGTGTCCGGAGTAGGCGATCTGCCGGTTGATTTCGGCACGCAGGGCGTCTCGGCCTTGGACGAGTGGGCCGCCCGGTACCCACAGTCGCCATTCGGCGTCTGTCGCCATCATGGAAATAATGCGATCGACGTCAGGACGGCTGGTGGCCGTGCCGTCACCCCAGGCGTTGCAAAAATCCTCGACGAACGCCTGTTCCTTACCGTGGGGGGGATGCAGCGGAATAGGCAGGCCGGTTCCATCTGTCGCCTCAGGAATCGGCGGGCTCCGCTCCAGGGTCGCGCTCGAGGTCACGCCCTCCAGGCCGGACATGAGATCGGGTGAGATGACCGCCTGGCGTGCGAAGTCCAGCCCGTCGAAATAGTCGCGCCAGGCGACGATCTGTCCGTCGGCGTCAATCTCGAATGCCCCCGCGATCGATCTCTCGATGTTTCTGCCGTCTCTAACGAAGCGATCGAGACGTTCGGCGATGACCAGGTGGTCGCTGGAAGCCATCAGAAGGATCTCGGTCTGGACGTGTTCGACATAGGTCGACTGCCGTTCAAGTTCCGCGTGGATTGCGGTCCGGCCCACGATGGTCGGACCGTCCGGCATGTATAGCGTCCAGCGGGCATCGTTGGCGAAGCAGGCGGCGATGGCTTCGACGTCAATGGACCGGCCCTTGCCTCCCCAGCCGGAGAGCATCTCGCGGACCACGCTTTCTTGACTCGTGCCCATCAGTCAGGCCTCTGCCGTCGTTGCAGCGGGCTTGTGCCGGGGGATCAGATAGTCAAGCTGGAGCTGGGCGAATGGCAGGGGGGCAGTCATGCCGCCGTCGCACTTGTATAGACCTCCGTTAATGAAGGCCGCTTCATCAGACGCCAGATAGGCGGCCAGATTGGCGATATCTTCGGGGCGGCCCAGCCGGGGTGCATTCTGCAGCTTCATGAATGCCGCATGCATTTCAGGACTGGCCCAAGCCTTCATCGCCGGCGTCTCGATCACGCCGGGAATCACCGCGTTGCAGCGTATGCCTTGCTTTCCAAAGTTGGTGGCTATGGTCTTGACGTACCAGTTCACCATGGCCTTGGACGCGCCGTACGAGAACTGCGCGACATCGCCTCCCAGTGAACTGGTCGAGGAGGTGAACAGAATGCAACCGCTGCCGCGTTCCAGCATATGCGGGAGGGCATATTTGGAGGCGAGAACTCCGCCCAGGACATTGACCTGGACGATCTCGTGAAAGACCGCTGGATCGAACTCCAGAAAATCGACATCTCTTTTGCGTTTGCCTGCTGCGGTGTTCACAGCATTATTAAAAAGGATGTCAAGTCTGCCGAGGTCTGTGATCGTGCGCTGGATCATGTCCTTGAGCGCCATGTCGTCGGCAACATCGACGGAGAAACCGACGGCCTGCCCGCCTGCCGACCTTATCTCGTCAGCGACCGCTTCGGCAGTTTCACCCAGGATGTCAGTGACGGCCACCGCGGCCCCTTCGGCGGCGAATTTTAGCGCCGAGGCGCGGCCAATCCCTGATCCGGCCCCTGTGATTACGGCAGTCTTGCCGGTCAGACGTGTCATTCAGTTCTTCCGTTCACAGGGTCGGTTCAGAGAGGGATTGATTACGGCGGACTATTCGAACTTCTTGCCGTCCATGACGCTCTGGATCGGCGATTCCCCAGGCTGCGGCTGTGCGGCGCGAGTTGCCCAGTAGGTCCGGAACTGGCTGTTGGGATCCGAGACGACGGTAGGTCGGACGTCATAGATGAAGGTCTCACGCGTCTCGGGAGTGTAGGCAGGCCAGGCTGGAGCGCCGGGGATGGAGGGATTGCCGGTTCGGGCAAAGGCCGCGAACGTCGCACTCATGAGATCCGCCATGGCGTCCTGATCCGGACCAGCACCTACGAGCCCGGCCGAGACATCGACATTGTCAAAAATGAACGGCAACTCGACGGCGTGCGGCGACCTGAGCTTGCCTCCCAGGACCGGGGAGTTCCAGTCGATCTTGTACATGTACACCGGAGCGGCGTGCTGGGCGTATTTCCGCTCTGCAAGCGTGATCGAGCTCGATGTGAACATCATGTCGGTCATGACGCTGGTGTAGAGATGCATCGGCCGGTCATTCGGGGCCTGGGCGCGGTATAGGGCGATGGTGTTGGCCGCTTCCTGCGGACCGACCATGCCACCGACGCGCGTCAACAGATCCGCCTCTGTCATTGTCTGCCAGGTCGGGTCGCTCAGGACGACGTTTGTGGCCTCGTCCTTGGTCGAGCCGACCATGATCGGAATGTTGGCTGACACCGGTGAGCCGATGGGGTCGAACGGATTTGTCGGCAGCGTGTCGCCATCAACGGCGGGCATGTAGGCCAGCAGGCCGGCACGCGCTCCCGCCCTCATGAGGGTATCGGTCGGCAGGGCTCGCAGGCTAGCGACATCGTTGGGCTGAAGTCCGAGTTGTGTGAACAGCTTGTCGCGCGTCGCGGTCGCGGCCTCGACGGTGCCCACCTTGACCGCTGCCCCACTCTGGATGATTGCCTTGGCGAACAAGCCTTGAGCAGCGGGCATGGCCAGCAGGGTGCTGACCTTGGATCCGCCGCCGGACTGGCCAAAGATAGTGACGTTGTCGGGATCGCCCCCGAACTGGGCGATGTTCGCCTTGACCCATTTCAGGGCCGCGACGATGTCGAGCATGCCGGCCAGATTGGAGTCGGCGTATTCCGGCCCGGCTTCCGGGCCCAGTTGCAGATAGCCGAATACGTTGAGCCGATGGTTCAGCGTGACAACGACCACGTCCTGGCCGCGTGAGAGGTTGCTGCCTTCGTAGTATTTGTCGCCACCGCTCCCGAGGAAGAAGCCGCCACCGTGCAGCCACACCATGACCGGACGTTTGGCGTTGTCGGCGACAGCCGGGGTCCAGACGTTGAGGACGAGACAGTCCTCGCTGGTCGGCAGGTCCGAGAACGAAAGCACGCTGGCCATCTCCGGCGGCATGTTCACAGGCGGCTGAGGGCAGCGATCACCCATCCGGTCTGCGACCCGGATACCGCCCCAGGATGGGGGCGGCGCGGGCGGCAGGAACCGGTTCGCGCCTCCGGTGTCGGCGCCGTAGTGAATGCCAAGAAACGAGAGAACACCTCTTGATGGGACGCCTTGAAGCTGACCTTCGGCAGTAGCGACGATCGGCGGCGCCCCGTCTGCTGCTGCGGCCGGAGATGGTGGCAATGCGACGGCCATGACCGCAGCGAATATGGCAGCGGCCGACGCGGACGCGACCCCCGTGAGAGCGATGAAATGTGACATGCCGAACCTGTTCCCGGGAGACCTGCAAGGTCTCGTTGCTGCTGGTCTATCCCATGCGCAGATATGGAGTCGGCAGGGGCCGACCGCGTCACATTGCGGCTGGGATCGGTAGTGACTGCGTTTTCCACTCCCGGGTCGTGCGGCGACCTGCCGACGGCCCTTGTTCGAGGTCTGATCGCCTGTCAGCCCGTGCAGCCGACGAACGAAACGCCCCGAAACATCTGAGGCCCAGCGCGGTTATAAGTCAAGCGCCTTAAGTGCGAATCTAGCGATCCCTGCTCGATCTTTTGGCCGACTGTCGGCTTTTATTTTCTGCTTCAGTCGGGCAAGGACCGGATATGCCGAGACTATTCCAGGAGTATCCCAAGACCGCCCGAAAGCTGATGCTGGCTGCGGAACGCCTGTATGGTCAGCACGGTCTTGATGGGGTTTCGCTTCGCCAGTTGGCGACGGCTGCGGGCCAAGCCAACAACTATGTGGTCCAGCATCATTTCGGTTCCAAGCTGGGTCTGATCCAAGCAGTCTCGGAAATGCGCCTTCCTGCCATGGAAGCCCATCGCCAGAGCCTGCTTGATGCGGCGCGTGCCGAGAACGATTTCAGCGTGGCGCGGATGCTGAGTTGCCTGTTCTCGCCCCTGGTCACAGTGCTCGAGGCCCAGGACATGAAGGACTATGCCCGCTTCACCCTGGCCGTCATGCACCTGGACCCGGAGCAACATCCGTTCATGAGATCCACCGACATCTCGCCGGCGTCTACGGAAATTCGCAGCAAGCTCAGCGAGAGCCTGTCGCATCTCGGCCCGGATGTTTTCAGACGCCGCCTCGCCCTTAGCGCCAGTGTATTCCTGAACGGTATTTCCGAACTGGGCGGAAAGCTGAAACTCTCCCCCAACGGCTATGTTAGCAACGATCAGTATTGCAGTGATGTATTCGAGGCTGCGCTGGCGGTCCTGACGTCGCCATTCTCGATTACCCCCCGGGCTGACTTCCGCAAGGCGGAGATTATCTGATCTGTCAAAAGAAAAAATGCCGCCCTGTAAACAGGGCGGCATTGCAGTTGGGGCGGTTCTTGTTACGCGGTAGGCGGTGCTTGACATGACCAGTTGGCGGCGTCGAACACAGCATTCGATGTTCCGGCCTTGGAGCGATCGAACACCGCAACCTCAGGATAGCGGCACAGCATGAAGTCACGTGAAGACCCTGTCGGGGGCGGGACCAGAACCCCGGAAACCATCCGCGTCGCCGGATCCGCAAACAGCAACTGCTGACGGTCCACGCCGCGATGCGCGACCACGGGTCCAGGGGCCTCGCCCTTCTCGACCCAGTTGATCAGTTCCGTCATCAGAACATCGGGAGCATCGCCTGGTCCTGTGCCGGAACCACAATGGCCCATACCGGGGATACGGTAGAAGCTGGCAAACTGCCGTAGCGTGTTCATACCGCCAACAGACGTGGCCGCGTCCACATAATATTGCTCCATCTCCGTATCGATACAGCAGGGGTCACTGACACCGTTCCACATCAGAACCTTGCCACCATTGGCGTGATAGGGGGCCAGATTGGCAGTGTATGGCCAGCCAAAATCGAGCTTCTTGGTCGCCGCCCACCATGCGTCAATGGTTGCCTGATCGTTCAGATCCATCTTCATGACGTCGAAATCGGCTCCGAACAGAACCTTGGCCAGCGAACTGCCGATCACGTAGCCAGGTGAGGACCGGGCCATGTTTTCCGCTGTCGCGGCATCAGACCATGGCGGCGGGACCTGCCCCATGAAACCGGCCCACACGCTCATGTTCGAGATCGGAAAGCCGACTTTGATCTGGCCTGCTGGACTGCGCGACCCGGCGACGATCGACTTGATGCTCTTGAGTTCGGGTTGCGTGAGGCAGTCGGGGCGGTCACCATCCTCGCAGGCCACAGTATCGAAATCGAACACACATTTGGTGTGGTCCTGGATGATGTCGTCCTTGGCTCCGTCGATTTCGTCGCAGGCCGCCGTCACCTTGGCGTCCAGCATGGCGAATTTGGCGGGCGAGACCCACGAGCCGGGCTCTCGCGCCATCTGTTGGGCCGCGTTGATGAAGGCCAACATGGTCGCCGAGCTGCGACCGCCAGGCGCGCCCAGAAGAACTCCGTCATAGTCCTCAGGATGCCGCTCGATGGCTTCGGTTGTCATCCGTCCGCCGCCCGAGCAGCCTGAAGTGTAACGATAGAAGGACTGGACGCCATAGTAGAGTCGGGTAATCTGCTGAGTGGCCACAGCGGTCACATGAGCGCCACGGTCGATATGGTCGCGGGCCTGGGCTTCGTTGGCCAGGAAACTCCAGTCGAGGATATGGCCTGTATGTCCTGTATCCGTCCCGGCGACTGCAAAGCCCTGGACCAGCGGATTTCCCGCCGGAATCTGCGAATCGGAAGGCACATAGCCAGCCGCACCGCCCATCCCGATGAAGTAGTAACGGTTCTGCCAACCGGTATCGGGCAGTTGCAGGCGGAAGTTGACCTTGTTGGGACCGGGATTTGTCGTCGTAACATAGCCTTCGATGCGACAGTGCGGCACCGGTGCGGCTGTCGATGTCGCCGAGGTGATGACTGTGTCGGCAGGTGCAGTCGCCTGGATAGCCGTAGTATCGCACGTGCCAGCCGAGGCGGCGGAGCCGTAGAGTAACGTCACCGCGCCGACGGCACCGCCGCAAGCCAGCAGTCTGGATCTTAGAGTTAGAGTCACGTCTGTCCTCCCTGGACTATCTCGCGCCGGCCACATCTCTTGATTGGATGCGCACGCGGAGCTGGAAAAATGGCACCTGCAGCGGACCGCCGGTGAAGGCTCAGGTCACGACGACCCGGGCCGATGCAAGGTTCTCAAGTTGTCTGCGCGCGGTCGGATCGCCTTTGCGGTTCAAGCGAACCCGACAAGTGACGAAATGGACACCGGGCTTGTCGAACGTCGCGGTGGTTGACATCGAGAGTCGGGTCTGGCCCGGCGCGATCTCGGCCGCGTGGGCGAAAGTCCCGCTGGCGTCAAAATCCCACTGGGCCTGGGTGAAGGTCCCGGCACCCTCCGGGGCCTCGGCGAGAACCGTTAGTGTCACGGCCTCTCCGACCCTGACATCGGTTCGGAGCGAACCGTTGGCTTTGACCTCGACGACAGGCTGCACGCCGCCACGCTCCGATGCCGAACGGGGCAGGGTGACCTTGCCGTCTGCAAATGCATAGGTCGTCTCGGCTGGTGGTATCCCTTGCTCAACCCAGGCGGCCAGATCGACCAAGCCCTGTTCGATCACCGGCATATAGTCGATAAGCCATGTCGTCGTAGCGCGTTTCGGATTCGTAGGAAGCAGCATGGGCGGTACATGTTCGGCATTCTCCGTCCATTGCAGGCGGAATTTCTCTCGCGCCTTTTCAGCCCCTTGAGCCTCCTCGACCGCACGCTTGTAGATCACGCCTTGCGGCGGCCAAAGCGACGCATCGTGGGTGTGATGGACCCACAACAACTTGCCTTCGTACTGGCCGGAATAGGGAACGCCCATCAGGGGCGACTGCACAGGGACGCCATGCTGCGGATAGATGGGCTTGCCATCGACACGCAAGAAGTCATTCAGCGGATCGTCCGACAGGTGATGACGGTACGCGTAGCAGAAGGCCAGGAAGGCGTGGTTGTCGAGGTGAACGGTGTCGCCGACCTCGACACCACGGAAGCGCAGGATGTTGGCATCGGCCCGACCATCGCAGAACCAGATATCACCGACGGCGCGGGTGCAAAACAGCTGGCGCCCTGCGACGGCACCACTCTTGATCAGAACGCCGCAGCCTGTGCTGTAGCCACTCGTGAGTCCCTTGACCTCGATCGCCACAGGCAGATCCCAGGCACCACTGCTGGACGCCATAAGCATGATCATCGCTTTGGAGTCGGCATATTCGGGGCCTGAGAACTCCTCGCCCATGAGGTCTTGCGCGGTGATGATCCGGCTGATCGGCAAGGTGACGTCGATAAGGTCATCCTTGACCACCTCGAGCCTGTCGTGACCGATATATCCCGGGGTGGTCCAGAACTTCCGGAAGTAGTCGGCGTCCTCCTCAAGCAGCATTCCCGCGATCGAACACCACAGCCAGATCTGCCCCATGGGCTTGGCAATCATGAACTCGTCGCCGCGCGGGTAGCCGAGCCTGTACAGGTTGGCGAGTTCCTCCCGCTCGTGCTGCGTGAGGCCCACAAAGGGATCTCCGCTGCCGCCCGGAGCCATGGCATCGATGACGCCTTCGAGCTTTTCTCCACGAAGCAAACGCTGAACATTGAACATGCTGCCGAACGAGAAGGGCTGCTCGCTTCGCACGCGGGAATTCGTGCCGTGGGGCTCGACATTGCCGCCCCCCATGAAGGGCAGGGCACCATCGTAGACGCCGCCGCAGTATTCCAGGCATAGTGGCGACCGCCGTCCGCCGCCGCTGCCGCCCCAGACGTAGCTGTAGTCCGGTTCTCGTCCGAAAACCTGTTTGCAGATGTATTTGGAGAATCGCGCACTTTCGACGCTGGCGCGGTAGCCGTAGAGGCCGGGATCAATGCCGGCGCGCGGGTCGATATCGTCGCCGATATGGCCCGAGTTCGATTCGACCATGTAGCCGCCAAGCTTGACCATCATGTCCAGCCCGCCGAGCAGCGCGCCCATTGCGCCTGCAAATGCTTCCTCGTGGCCAGCGTGGGCACCTTCAAGAGGATGGTACATTCTCCCCCCCCATTCCTCTTCAGCGGGGAAGTAGAAGGTGAAACGGGTGTCGGTATTCTCGAACCCGCCGTGCACGTTGCGATGGGGATAGGGCTTCTCGCGCCATTCGTCCCTGTCGATGTAGGGGGTTCCGAAATAGCTGTCTCGAACCATATAGCCGCTGGTGTCCAGCTCTGTCTTATCCACTAGGTCCAGCATGGCATCCCTCCTTATGTGTGACCGCAAATGGTCATGACTCTTCGGTCATTGGGTATAATCTACCCGCGCGTTCTGAAATCAGTCAACCGTTCTATAATCGGAATTCCTGGAAATCAGTGACCCGATAGCAAGTGCGGCGACTCGCTGGCCGGATTGCCATTTTCGCATCAGACAAATGTTCTTGCCGACATTCTGAACATGTGAGACTGATTTGTTTAATGCACGGCGGGGAGATCATCTCACCAGCGTCCAAAAAGGACGTTGCCGGCACGGAGGGAACAATGAACGTCTACGCTTCTGGCGCCAATTCCACGCGCCCAATTCGCAAACTCGGCCTCGCGGGGCTTCTGTTTGCAACCTGCCTTACAGCCCCGACGATGGTATCGGCCCAGCAGGCCGGTTCTCCATCGAGTGACCTAAATCAGGCCTCGGCCGTCGATGATGTCGTTGTGACCGCCCGTCGGCGCCAGGAGCGCCTGCAGGAAGTCCCGATTGCTGTAACGGCGTTGAGTGAGGAAGTTCTGGAAGAAAAGGGCGTCAGGGACGCCAATGATCTGGGTCAGGTGGCCCCGGGTCTGAGCATCCAGAACACGACCGCCAACCGCAATAACATCACCTATTCGATCCGGGGGCAGGGTCAGGCATTTGGCCAGAACTCGCCCGGCGTCGTGCCCTATTTCGCTGAAGTCCCGTCATTCGGCGATGCCATATTCGATCTTCAGGGAATCCAGGTTCTTAAAGGCCCGCAAGGCACACTTTTCGGACGCAATACGACGGGCGGGGCGATCCTTTTCGCGCCCAAGGCCCCCAGCGAGGACTTCAATGGCTATCTGCTCGGGCGGGTTGGAAACTACAATCGCCGCGATGTGGAGTTTGGGGTCGGGGGTCCCCTCCTCGGAGAGCGGCTCATGTTCCGCGTTGCCGGGCAGATGCTGCGCCGCGAAGGCTATACCGATAATGTGACGACCGGCGACCAGATGGACGACGAACACCGTCAGGCCTGGCGGGCAAGCCTGACGGCGCGTCCCTTCGATGGCTTTGAGAATACCCTTCTATACCAAGACGTCGAAGTCGATGAGGCTGGCTCGGGGCTGCTGCTGTCGGTCATAACTCCGACGTTCTCGAACCAGCCGATCTTCACCCAGCTTCAGACGGCCCTTGCGGCTCAGAATGCGCGTGGTCCAAGATCAATCGCTACCAACTATGAACCCGACTTCATCAAGCTTGATAGCCAGGGTTGGATCAACACCACCAGCTGGGTTCTGAACGATCACCTGACGCTGAAGAACATCTATAGCCAGCGTCGCTTTACGGCGGGTCAGTCTTACGACCTCGATGGCAGTCCCGTGACGGTCCTGCACGTGACCAATCCCGTCGGGAAGAAGACCAAGACGACGAGTGAGGAGTTCCAGGCCCAGTTCAACTTCTGGAACATCGACGGGGTGGTCGGGTATTTCACTGAGGATTCCAACACGCCCTTGATCTATGGCTTCGACACCCGCCAGTTCGTTCGCATTCCTGGGCTCCTGCCCAATGGCGGCGTGATCCAGGCCGTGAACATCGCCCAGTCCACATCTGGCAGCGAGGCCTTGTATGGTCAGATCGACTGGAAGGTTACCGACCAATTCACCCTGACCGGGGGCATTCGCAAGACCACCGACGAGCGGTCCAGTGGCCCGTCCGAAACCTTCGTACTGTTCTCGCCGCTACAGCCCTATCCTACCGCCCTCTCGGCGGCCGCCGGGGCCAGGCTCTTCGCCAGTTTCAATGCGACCACCTGGAACGTCGCAGCCAATTACCAGTTCAACCGCGATCTGAACGTCTATGCGACCATTCGAAAGGGCTTCAAGAGCGGTGGCTTCAACGGTACTGCGATCAATCCGGCGGATCAGTTCTTCCAACCCGAGGAAGTGACCGACTACGAAGCCGGTGTGAAGGGCCTGTCGGTCCTGGGCGGCTGGCAGGTGCGCTATGCGGTCGATGTATTTTACGACGACTATACCAATATCCAGCGGTTCGTGAATCTGGCCACCGTTCCGGCCTCGACAGTGACCCGAAACGCCGCCGCCGGTGCCATCGCCGGTGTCGATCTCGACGTCACCGTCATGCCGACCGACTGGTTTAGCGCGTCCCTCCAGTACACCTATCTGGATGCAAAATATGACAGCTACACCGACGCACTGCTCGGCGACCTGTCCGAGAGCAAATTCCCGAACACGCCGGAGCACCAGCTGAACTTCACCCCACGGATCGAGATTCCGTTGCCGACGGGTATGGGAGATCTGTCGGCCCTGGCCAGCATCTATCACCAGAGCGGCATCGCGACCGATCCGGCCAACGTGCCAAACGGTAACGCCCTGGTGGCTTTGTCCAGTTCGGGAACCAATCTGGAAGGCTATACCCGGATCGACCTGCGGGCGGACTGGCGCAATATCAACGGCACGGGTGTCAGCGCAGCGGCCTATGTTCGCAACGCCACTGACGAAGAGTATATCACGGGCACCAACAACCAGTTGACCAGCCAGTTTGGTGTCGCCACCTATCTGTATGGACAGCCTCGTTTCTTCGGTGTCGAACTGCGCTTCGACTTCGGAAACTGATCGCTTCTGACGAAGCGGTTCGCCTGCACCGTCGGTCCGTATTCGTTTTCCGGGACTTCCCGGGTTCGGATTCAGGTCGACGGCGTTTGCCGCCGTCTGTACGTCCCGGGGTCAGGTCTGCCAGGCATGGCTCTTTCCTGACCTTTCAGGACCTGGGATAGTGGACTGCGGACGAAATACGGAAAGAATGGCCAACGATCCCGCTGCAGTTCAGCTCGCCGACGAACTTGCCGATCTGATCCGGCGCGATGGCTTGAAATCCGGTGCGGTTGTTGCCTCGGAACAGGACTTGCGCGCCCGGCACGTCGTAGGCCGCTCGGTGTTGCGGCAGGCTGCGCGCATCCTGGAAGAGCGCGGAATCGCCTTTATGAAGCGCGGTTCTGGTGGTGGCCTGATGGTTGCGCCGCCGGATCCAGACTCTGCGGGTCGTGCGCTTGCAATCCTGATCGAGAGCCGGATGCAAGGACCGCACGCCCTGGACCGGCTGTTGAAGGCGACCGACACCCATGTGTTTGTGACGGCAACGCCCCGCCTTGACCTTGAGGAGTGCGAGCGTGTTCGTCAGCTCGCCATTCGCCTCCGGCACCAGACTGAGGCGGGACTGCCGCGTCTTGATGAAATCCGGCAGCTGCTGACCGCCATCCGGCGTCTTGTAAAGGATCCTCTCGCGGGCCTCGCCTACCAGACCGTGGCCGAGCACGGACAGGATCTGGCACCCTATAGTGTGGTGGCGGGGGGGCACGATTTTCAAAGCGCCTGGTGGGACGCCTTGCTTGAAATGGTTGAAGCCCAGATGGCTGGCGACATCGCGGCCCTGTTCGACTTGCGCCAAAGACAACTTGCCATCATCGAGGCCAGCCAGGAGGACTGGAGCACCATCGACCGTGATCGACGCCAGTTGCCCGAGATCGAGGCCGATCTCGCATCTCATGTCGGCTCTGGCCAGTATCCTGCGGAGCGTCTGGCACGAGAACTGCTACGGGATGTCCGACTTCTGGGCTGGTTGCCGGGAGCCCGAATTGGTGGAGCCGGCGACCTATTGGCACGCTACGGCGTGACCGTGGGGACCCTTCGGCAGGCCGTCAGAATGCTGGAGCAGAATGGTGTGGTGCGGATGGAGCGCGGACGATCGGGGGGACTGGTGGTCACCTTGCCGGCTCCTGAAAGAGCTCTTGATCGCGCTTTCCAGTATCTTGCTCATACCGAGATCCTGCCAGATGACATCTCCTCGTTTCGTCGCCAACTCATGCTCAAATCGCTCAGTGCGATCTGCGGCAGGCCTGCCGCAGATCGTGTTCAGGCCTTGCATGACGTCAAGCCCGCCGAACTGTCCGGTCGGATTGGTGCCTTGACCGGCGATGATGCGCTGGAGTTGTTCCTGTCTATCGTTTCAGCCATCACGTCGGCACCTTCGCCGTTCAGCGACAAGGCAAGCCCATTAATTCTGGACGCCTTGTCAAAAGGCGATTCAGCACGGGCGCGTCGGATTTTCCTGAATCACCAACAGGCGAACGCCTGAACGCTTGATCGCCGCTCCCTGCTTCGCCTCTTGCCACTGCTGCTCAAGGTTTTCCACATGCCACCGCGCGATACCGCCGCTCCAACTGCCATGCCTGACGCGTCTGAGGAGTTGGTGGCGCAAGATTTCTCTCCGTTGGAGCGCCGCGTGACCCTGATCGCTCTCATGATCGTCTTTCTGCTATCGGCCCTGGACCAGACGATTGTCGCAACGGCCATGCCACGTATCGTGGCGCAACTGTCGGGCCTGGATCTCTATCCCTGGGTGACAACGGCTTATCTGCTTGCGTCAACGGTCATGGTACCGATCTATGGCAAGCTGTCGGACATTTTTGGGCGCAAGCCGATCCTGGTCATCGGCATCGCGCTGTTCATGATCGGGTCGATGCTATGTGGCCTGTCAGGCGAGTTCGGCGACCTGCCCCTGATCGGCGGCGGGATGATTCAATTGATCGTGTTTCGCGCTATTCAGGGACTGGGCGGAGCAGCCCTGATCACCTCAGCGTTCGCCGTAATCGCAGATCTCTATCCGCCCAGGGAACGCGCCAAGATGGGCGGGCTGTTCGGGTCGGTGTTCGGCCTAGCCAGTGTGATCGGCCCCCTGATCGGCGGGTTCTTCACCGACCTGCCGACCGCCAATCTGCTAGGACTGGAGATCGCCGGCTGGAGATGGGTCTTCTATATCAACCTGCCGCTCGCTGGCCTTGCTCTTTTCATGGTGATGATCGAGATGCCGCGCCTGACACACCGGATTGGCGGTCGGATCGATTTTGCCGGAGCGGGTCTGTTGTTGACGACCTTTGTACCCCTGCTTCTGGCGCTGAGTTGGGGTGGGACGGCAGGGTGGTCCGCGCCGCATATCCTCGTCCTGTTCGCCGTCGCGGTCATCTCGCTGATCGCTTTCCTGTTGGTCGAGGCGTGGGTAGAAAATCCGATTGTCTCGCTCGACCTGTTCCGTAACCGAACTTTCGCCACGGCAAACCTATCAGCCTTTCTGATGTTCATGGCTTTCATGGGGATGGTGTCGTTTCTTCCCCTTTACATGCAACTTGGCCTGGGCCTGACGGCAACCACCAGCGGCCTGGCCATGACGCCGTTGACCGTCGGACTGATCCTTGCATCGACCGTCAGCGGCCTGATCGTCAACCGTCTTGGTCGCTACAAGGAGGTCATGGTGGGCGGCGCGGCCGTGACCGCACTGGCGGCTTTTCTGTTGTCACAGACCCCGCCGAACGCGACCCTCATCGACCTGATGTGGCGCGTGACACTGCTGGGCCTAGGCTTGGGCCCGGCGCAAAGCGTGTTCAACCTCGCGGCCCAGAACGCTGTGGAACGACGTCAACTCGGCGTGGCCACCAGTGCTGGACAGTTCTTCAGACAGGTGGGTTCGACGGTCGGCGTTGCCGTGTTAGGGGCGGTGTTGACGCACAATCTGGCAGCGCCGCAACCGGCCATTCCCGGTTCGCCTAACGCACAGGTTCAGATGCTGTCGCTGGCCGATCTCGAGAAGCTGGCCATCGCCAATCGCGCGGCCGGCATCACGGCTGGGGATGGTGCTGCCCCGGTAGACTTTCGCGTACGAGAAACGGTGACGTCGGCCATCCAGGGCGTGATCTTTACCGGCTTCATCGTCTGTCTTCTGGGGCTGCTTTCGACGCTGCTGGTGCCCGCTCTGCCGTTACATGCCCGCGTCCGACGAGGATCGTCGGGCGAAGCGCCCGGCGAACCCTCATCGGGCCAGATCGAGACCTGAACAGGTCGCTCAGCGCGCGGCAGGCACGGGAAGGCTGTTCCAGAATGCAAGAATTTCAGACCTGGGGTCATTTTCGACCCGCGTCTCGTTGTCAAAGATCATGGTTGCCCGGGTCGTGATGTCATAAGCAGGCCAGTGCGGGATCAGGTCGTTGTCTGGATTGCCGTTCCGCGCAAAGGCGACCAGTGTCGAGGCCAGCCGGTCGCACATCAGCCGCCCCGATGCCACGCCGCAACCCACCATACCGTCGCGATAGTTATGGAATGAGGCCGAGACGTCGATGCCATGGATCGCGCCGAACTTGCCGTCATAGGACGGCGTTTCCCAGTCCCACTGATACATCCACACCTTGCCGGGGCTCTGTGCCGCCTTTCGTTCCGCCTGTGTGATCGCGGCTTTGCGGAAGCCTGCGTCGGTTGCGATCTGGGCCTGGATCAGGAAAGGCGACTTGTTCGGATACCGAGCACGATACAGCGCGACGACCTGATCTCCGAGCGGCCCCAGTCTGGTGGCCATCTGGGCTTTCAATTCCGCCTCGTCGAGATCCCAGTTGAAACTGATTAGGCCGCCGTCCTCAAGCGTGGTCGAGATGATGACCGGGATATCGGCAGACTCGGCCGGGCCACCGGGATCGAATGGGTGATGCGGCAGGTAGGTCCCGTCGAGGACGGGAGAAAACCGCCCGCCATTCGGCATTGCGGCGACCGCTGTCTGAGCCTCCAGCAAGGTCGTCCAGGGCACCTGTTGCAGGTCGGCAACCCGGCTACGATCAATGCCAAGATGGGCCAGCAAGGCGGCTGCGGTGCGGGCGGAACTCTCGCGATCCGCTACCCGGAGGGCCGATCCGCTCTGGATCATCGCCCGGTGAAACAGGCCACGCGCCGCCGGCGTGGACAACAGGACGCTGGTCTTGTACCCGCCTCCCGACTGCCCAAAAACGGTGACGTTGTCGGGGTCTCCGCCGAAGGCCGCGATATTGTCGCGTACCCATTCCAGCGAAGCGACCAGGTCCATGATCCCGGCAACACCCGCCAGGGCGAACTCCGCCGGGGCGCCATTGTCGATCAGATTGATGTAACCAAAGCTGGCCAGGCGATGGCTGACGGTCACAACCACGACGTCCCCATAGCGCGCCAGCTGCGCCCCGTCGAAGCCGGGGGCGTTGCCCGACCCGCTCTCAAAACCGCCACCGTGGATCGAGACCAGTACCGGACGTTTCGCACCATCTCCCAGACCCCTGGTCCAGATGTTAAGATGCAGGGGGCTCTCGCCCATGCCACCTTCCTGACGATCCCACTGCACAAGCATGGCAAGGTCGGCGCGGAGATCAATCAGCGTCTGGGGGCTGACGGGGCCAAAGCCCAGTGCGTCGCGCACTCCGGTCCAGGCCTCGGGTTTGCTTGGCGGCATGAAACGATCACGTCCGCCTGTCGGGGCACCGTAAGGGATGCCCTTGAACTGTCGCACCTCGCCATTGGTCTGCCCCCGCACCTTGCCATATGTGGTCTCGACAATGGGAAAGGCGGGACTTGAAGGCGCTGTCGGCGTGTTTTGGCGCGCGGGTGACGGGGAGGCCGCAGCCTCGGTGGTCAGGACGGCACCCGCTGCGATGGTCACCGCGCCAAGCAAGGTGCGTCGGCTCGGCGTCGAAAGGGTCTCAGCCATATCTCTATCTCCCTTGAGCGCGCCGTTGGGTCGGCCCTGCGCCCCGTTTATCCGCCGATGGCCGGCGGGGCCTGGAAGCCGTTATCGATCGCGCCTCTAGCGACCGACCGGATAGAAGATGGACTTTTCCTGGGTGAATTCCTTGAGCCAGTCCGGCCCGTACTCGCGACCGACGCCCGAGCGTTTGTAGCCGCCGATGGGGGCAAAACTCATCTTGCCGGTTCCGCCGTTGATCATCACGCTGCCTGCACGGATGCGCCGTGCCATGGCGTATCCTGTCGCGGCGTCGGCGGTCTCGATTCCGCCGTTCAGGCCATAGCGTGAGTCATTGGCGATCCGGATCGCCTCTTCGTCGGTGTCGAAGCCGATGATGCAGCCAACAGGACCGAAAATCTCATCCTGCGCGATGGTTGAAGCATTGTCGACATTGTCGAACAGGGTCAGGTCCGTGAAGAACCCCTTGTCCAGGCCCGCCGGTCGACCGCCGCCATGGATCAAGGTTGCGCCGGAATCCAGGCCTAGCTGGATATAGTGTTCGACCTTGGCCCGTTGAGACTCTCGGATCAGCGGCCCCATCATCACAGTGGGATCGGCCGGATCGCCGATCTTCCACATCGCGGCAAAGGCCTTGACCATTTCCACGAAGGCTGGGCGGATACTGTTGTGGACCAGGAGGCGTGTCAGCAGGGCGCACCCCTGTCCGGCATTGACCGAAAGCATCCCGACGACTGTCATAGCTGATCGCTGGATGTCGGCATCGTGACGGATGATCAGCGCAGACTTGCCACCGAGCTCCAGATGAACGCGCTTAAGGGTCGGCGCAGCCTGGGCCATGATCGCTGCGCCGACGGCCTCCGATCCTGTGAAGGTCACCATGTCGATGCGCGGATCGGTCGTCAGCAGTTGCCCAACCTCCGGTCCGCCGTTGACGATATTCAGCACTCCGGGCGGCAGGCCTGCTTCATCGGCGGCCTCACCGAACAAGAGGGCAGAGTAGGGGGTAAAAGCCGATGGCTTGAGGACCAGGGTGTTGCCAGCCAGCAGGACCGGCGCGACCTTCGACAAGTTCAACAGGAACGGGAAATTATAGCCCGTTATTCCCGCCACGACTCCAACCGGCTCGCGCACGACGGTCGTGCCGCCGAGAAGCTGGGGGCCTTCCGGGTTCATGGGATTGGGCGTCGCCTCGATCGGCAATTGAACCGTGTCGTCACGCATCGCGAACGTCATGGCGGACTTGAAATGATCGAGTGGGGCCTGAACCTGCATGGCCCAGGTGATGCCTTGCGAGCAGCCGACCTCCGCGACGATCAACGCTGCGATCCGCGCCTTGCGGGCCTCCAGCGCAGCGTGCAGTCGGGTCATGACCAACACCCGTTCGGCCATGGACATTTGTGGCCAGGGACCCGCATCGAAAGCCTGCCGCGCCGCTGCAACCGCCGCATCTGCAAGAGCGATCCCGCCCACCGGTGCATGGCCAATGACCGCCTCCGTGGCCGGATTCAACACCGCCTCCGCGGGTTGGTCGCCCGGCACCCATTGACCGTCGATGTAGAGGTTCGTGATGTCAGTGAAAGGGATGTCCATGGTCGAAGTCTCCAAGGCAAGGTGGGCAGGGCCTCGCTGTCAAGCGGCGGCGTCCTCGAGGATCAGAGCTGCGGCGCGCAAGGCCATGGCCTGGGTCGCCGCATTGGTGTTGCCGGACACGAGGGTCGGCATGACGGAGGTGTCCATGACCCGCAGACCGCTGACACCGCGGACTCTCAGCCGGGGATCGACGACGGAGCCTGCGTCGGACCCCATCCGGCAAGTTCCGGCCACATGGAAGGCTGTGGTCCCAAGCGTCAGGAAAGCCTCGATGATTTCGTCGTCGGTTTGGCATGCCGGGCCGGGAACCAGCTCTTCAACAATCAGAGGCCGAACTGCCTCGGTCTGCATCAGCCGCCGAATCCAGCGGACCATCGCGATCGAATGTTTGCGGTCGTCGGGGTGGGAAAAATAGTTGGCGTCAATGATAGGTGGGGCGTCCGGATCAGCCGACTGGATACGCATCTCGCCCCGGCTTTTCGGCTGGGTGAAGTAGCCACCGACCGAGACGCCCGGCGCGGTATCGACCTGCATCTTGGGCGGCTTGGGTGTCTCGCCGGGTTTCAGTTCCGGTGCGCCATCCAGCGAGAGCCCCATTTCGGCCATCGAGAACAGACCGACGCCGATCTGGATGTCGGGATGGTCCAGCGCCGGGTCGGTCTTGATAAAACCACCACCCTCATAGGCCCCCCGCGTCATCGGCCCCTTGCCGGTAAACAGATAGGCCAAAAGGCTGCCCAGCATGGCCGGGCCGCGTAGCTTCTCATTCTGACTCGGTGCCCGGCTACGATGCTGGATCGACAGGTAGCGATGCTCGATCAGGTTCTTGCCGACGTTCGGGGCTTCAGCCACGACCTCGATGCCTAATGATCCGAGCAGATCGCGGGGGCCGACGCCGGAGACTTGGAGCAGCTTGGGCGTCTCAATCGCCCCGGCGCTGAGGATGATTTCGCGTCCGCAAAGGACGTCGCGCTCGCCGGCCTTGTCACGCAGGCGAACGCCGGATGCGCGTGTCCCGTCGAAAAGAAGTCGCAACGCATGAGTGTCGCTGACGACCGTAAGGTTGGCGCGTTTGCGGATCGGTTGGATGAAGGCCTTGGCGGCGCTGAACCGGGAGCCTTTATAGATCGTCACCGGCTGATAGCCGAACCCGCCGCTATCCACAGACGCGCGATCGTTGATGTCGCGGGTGCGTGGGGTTCCCAACTCACCCGCTCCCGTAATCAGCGCTTCGCTCATGGGGTCGCCGAACTCGGGCACGGTGATCTTCAGAGGGCCACCCACACCACGATCCGGCCCTGTTCCCAGTTCGTGATCCTCCAGTTCGATGAAACGGCGACGCATCTCGCTCCAGCCCCAGCCAGTGCAACCTTCGGTCTCCCAACCGTCGAAATCACGAGGCGCGCCTCGAATATAAACCATGCCGTTGACCGAACTGGACCCGCCCAGAGTGCGGCCCTTGACCCAGGTTTCGGTCTTGCGATTACCGCCCTGGCGCGCCTCATAGGTGAACAGTCGCTCATTGCCGGGGGTCAGCAGCACGCCGATCCCTCGCGGCATCTGGACGAACAAACTGTTGTCGGAGGGCCCACTCTCGACCAGCAGCACGGTAGCAGATGGATTGGCAGACAGCCGGTTGGCGAGCACACAGCCCGCAGAGCCCGCACCGATAACGATGTAGTCGAAATGGTCCTGCACGGATTTCGTCCCTGATATGGTCCGTGACACTTGCGTCGGTCCCGGTTCCAGTGAACGAGTATTCACCCGATAAAACAGTACATCAATGTCCGTTTTGAACAAAAGTGCGATTTCCGTTACAAAAAATGCAGCGCGAAAGGATGTCGTGCGTCATCGGGCTGCCCTTCTTGACGCGGCGGCGCGCGTGTTCGCGGCGGCCGGTGTCGATGCGCCTCTGGTCGAGATCGCCAGACAGGCCGGGGTCGGGCGCGGCACCCTCTATCGGCATTTTCCCGAGCGCACCGACCTGATCATCGCGCTCCTCAACCGGAACCTCGACGTGCTTGAAGCCTTGGCGACAGATCTCGCCGATCAGCCTGATGGACTTCTCGTGCTGATTCGCACGATGATCGATCAAGACGTCGACGTCGCCCCTCTGCTGGACAACGATCTGATCATGCCGACAGAACTTTTGGCTCGATTCATTTCGATCTGCCGGATTCCGCTGGAGACTGCACGTCGAGCCGGGGTCGTTCGTCCAGATCTTGACGAAACCGATCTGCTCGATCTGACCGTCATGGCCGGTTCGGCCCTCAAACGCTGGGGGCTGGATGAGCGACGGATGCGGGCACCCCGCATCCAGGCCCTGCTGCTCGAAGGACTCCGTTGTGACGGAGCGGCAGGGCTCGGCATCAGATCGTGCCAGAATAGCTAGCTGCCGCCACAGCCTCGATCTCGGCCCGGTCCTCCGACAGGATGAAGCCCGCTGCGATCGCTGAGGACAGGGCTTCGCTGAACTTCGCGAGATAGTCAGCCGGGCCTGCTGGATAGAGTCTCGCAAGACTGGCATCGTCTAACGGTGTGGTCGACCCGAACAGGGCACCCATTCGGCTTTTCGCAACAGCAAGCCCGGACAGTCGACAGGTCGGTGCATCCATCCAGGGCGAGCGGATACCGCCGATGGCATTGCCAAGCTGGTCGAGCTTCAATCTTGACGGTCGATCAGATTCTAGCATCAATCTTGCTCCGATTGGCGGGGGCTCGTCAGACGTCACCCACCGGTTGAGTGCCGACAGAGCGGCCATCATCACATAGTGATGTTGCGGGGCGGCATTGATCTCGCCTGGCAGGGTCAGCCCCAAAAGGTTTCGGGTGGGAGCGAGAGCCCTTGCCAGTTCACCCGGCAGCGCCGTTCCACTGTCGATCGGGGATGCCCCCATGACATAGGTATCGGCGTGGGCGGTGCCTGCGACCTCCCACGTCCTTAATCGGGCATGATCGGGTTGGCGGGCGGGTAGGTATCCGAACCGCTTCATCATCAGGTCGGTCTCGGTGATGAAGTTCAGGACAGGAACTGACGTGTCTGTACGCAGATGCACAGGTCGAAGTGCCCCAAGCAGCGCCGTCAGCATCGTGGATGGGCCAAGGCCTGGCGCACCACCAAATCGTGAATGGACCAGATAGCCGTCAAAGGCGTGCTCCAGCGGCGCGATAGCGTTTATGTAGGTTGTTAGTCGCCCCGCAGACTGGGACTCTCCGGCCGCGATCAACGTCGCCAAGGAAGGCACGCCCAGCAAACGCTCCGACTCTGCACGGAGGGTTCGCGCGGCCTGTGTGAAAATGTCGTAGCAAAAGGCGTCGCCGGGGTGCTTCAGGGCCTCATAGCGCTGCGGATTGGCCTTTCTCAACGGTTCGATACCGGGAAACGCCATCAGGCCGCCGCCGTCGATCCCGGCTTTCTGTGCCGACACCCCGACCCATGCATAGCCGCTGCGGATCAGTTCGCGGTGGGTATAACCCCATTCCGGAGCGGTATCGGCACCGGCGCTGACGTTCAGCCATTCCATAACTGCCGTGCCGTTGAACCAGTTTGGCTGTTCGGGTCGGACGATTACGATCCGTGTCGCGTACTCGTCAGTTTGGTTTGGCCTGGCCGACCAGCGACCGTCGCGTCCACGCTTGCCGATGGCCCGATAGGACGTCGCCCGGCCGGATACGAAATACTCCTCGACGCGGTAGCCGAGCGCTGTGAGATCGAAGGATGCCAGGGCTAACGCTGGCGATCCGGGGATCGGGCCCGTGACGGCCGCAGAGGATCCTGCCGACCCAAGGGCCGACCTCTTCTGTGATGCTGTCATGGTGTCGATCTCCCCGCCAGCCTCTGATGAGCCGGTCATCCTCAGAATGTGTGATCGCATTGAGAATGACAAGGCGGTGCGAACTCTGGTCATCTCGACAAATGCAGTTATCCAGCAATTAAATCAACGATGTTGATTTAATTGCTGCGAAATGGAACGGTGATCCTGAAAACAGAGGAGACTGGCTGATGTCGGCGACCGCTCACGCCCCCGAAATGCTTCAAGACAAACTCTTGTATATGGAAATGCCGACAGATCCGCCGGGCAATACGCGTGACCCCTATTCGGACTATGTCGGTGCGCGGCGGAACAACCCTGTCCAGGTCGTGCAAGGGCGTTTCGGTCCCGGCGGCCCTGCCGTCGCCTTCATTTACCGACACGACGATGTCGTGGGCGTTCTGCATGACCATGAGACGTTCTCGAGCCGCGCCCTGCACGACTTCATGTCCCCCTTCATGGGAGACTATGTGCTGGTCGGCATGGATGAGCCCGCACACGCCCGTTACCGCAGCCTGCTGGCACCCGCGCTGCGCCCCAGGTTGCTGGCGCGCTGGGAGGATACCTTGATCGGCAGGGTCGCCGAAGACCTGATCGACGGGATCGTCGCGCGGGGCAAAGGCGATCTCGTCGCCGATTTCAACTTCAGCTATCCGGCGCGGATCATCGCGCACATCATCGGAATCCCCCAGGACAACTACGCCCAGTTCCAGAAATGGGCCGTGGACATCACCGCCGGGGTCGGGGATCCTGTAGCTGGAGTGGCCGCTGGGCAGGCCTTGCGTGCCTATCTTGCTCCCTTTGTCGCCGCGCGTCGCGCTGCGCCCGAGGATGACCTGATCAGCGAGCTGGTTGGTGCAGAGATCGACGGTGACAGACTGAACAATGAGGAAATCTACTCCTTCCTCCTGCTGCTTCTTCCGGCAGGGATAGAGACCACCTACCGTTCGATCGGAAACCTGCTGTTTAATCTGCTCAACAACCCCGATCAGCTCGATGCGCTACGGAACGACCGTTCCTTGGTGAGCAAGGCAATCGACGAGAACCTGCGCATTGATTCTCCGATCCAGACCCCGCCCCGTCTAGCCGTCAGGGATACCCAAATCCGGGGCGTGCCCATCACGGCGGGTACCATCGTCGTGCCGCTGATCGGATCGGCGAACCACGATCCGGCATTCAATGACGATCCAGATCGGTTCGACATCTTTCGTTCGGTTGTGCGCCATATTACCTTCGGCAACGGGGTCCACACCTGCATGGGGCTGCACCTAGCCAAGCTCGAGACCCGTATCGCCTTGAACCGGCTGCTTGACCGTCTTCCGGGACTCCGTTTCGATCATGAAAGGTTCGTGCAGATGGATGCCCACATGCGTGGCAAAGCCTTCCGAAGCCCTACAGCTCTGCCTGTTCTCTGGGATATATGATGTCGAAAGCTGCGGGCTCGGACACTGCGTCGATACCCGCGTCCGCGCGACGTGGGCGTCCGCCGCGCACAGCGACCCATGCTCCAAGTCGGGCTGATGTGGTCGCTGCGGTGGTTCGGCTCGCGCAGACCCATCCTGAATCAGAGATCAACATGCGTGATCTGGCGCTGGATCTGGGTGTGTCGCCAAAACTGCTGTACCGATACGTCAGCGGGAAGGACGAACTGCTCGACCTCGCCGCTGCAGCCCTGCTCAAGACCTGGACAGCGCCATCGGCGGGCCTTCCATGGTCAGACCGGCTGAGTGCCATGATCGAAACGGCACGGGGTCTGATCGAAGGCTTTCCGGCTCTGTCGCAGGCTGTTCTGGTGCGAAATCTTGAGGCGCGCGATTCGCCAGAAGTCGCGCAGGTCGTGACCTGCTTCAAAGGCTGCCTGGCCGATGCCGGACTGGTTGAGTCTGAAGTGGATCAGGTCTTTCTGGCCTATGAAACCTTGGTTCTGGGTGATCTCGGCCTGACCCGCGCGCTAAGGGAAGGCACCTTGTCGGCGTCCAGTTTGCCGGACGCTGCCACGCGCGGAGCCAACATTGATACCAGTCTGCGCTTGATGATCCGCGGATTGATCGCAGCCCGCAAAGCCGAGATTGTGTAAGCGACCCGAGAAGACAGGTCGAAGGCGTTGCAGGGACCACAGGCAAAATCGTGCAGTCAGGACCTGTCCATGCAAAGAGGGCAGGCAAGCGAAAGGTGAAGACCTATGCAATTACGCCTGCTCGAATATTTCGTGATTCTTGCCCAGGAAAAGCATTTCGCGCGCGCTGCGGCGGCCTGCAGTGTGACCCAGCCGGCGCTTTCGGCCGGGCTGTCCAGCCTTGAAGACCTTCTCGGCAAACGCCTTGTGGATCGAGACCGGCGATTTGTCGCCCTGACCCCCGATGGCGAGGCCATCCTTCCCTGGGCCCAACAGGTCGTCGCGATGATCGACGGGCTGCATCAGGCAGTGGAATCTGACGGCAGCTCCTTGCGGGGCGACCTGCGACTGGGTGCGATCCCGGCCTCGATGCCGGTAATCGGTGTGCTGGTCCAGGCCTTGCGTGCCGGCCATGCGGACCTGACGGTCTCGGTCCGATCACTGACCTCGCGTGAGATCGAGCGCGGGCTAGCAGCCTTCGAACTGGACGCGGGGGTGACCTATCTGGACCACGAGCCACCGGCCCAGGTCGTCAGCGTGCCGCTCTACGCCGAGCGTTCGGTCTTTCTCAAATCTGCGGCTGACCCTTCGAACAGGGCCGGCGTCATCTCTGTCGACGAGGCTTTGTCCCATCCCCTGTGCCTGCTTCACGCGGGGATGCAGAACCGCCGGATCCTTGACGGCCACCTTGCTGGACGAGGGTTAGCGGCTCATCCGTGCGCGACTGCGGATTCCTACACGGCGCTGATGGCCATGGTGGAGAGTGGTACCTGTGCGTCGATCGTGCCCGACGCCTATGCACGGCTTCTGCCAACCGAACGCTGGGCGCGGGTCCTGAAGTTCACGGATCCCTTGCCGCCCAGTCGGATCGGATTGATCATTTCGGACCGATCGCCGACTAGCCGGATGGCCAAGACCGCCATTCTGGCCGCGCGCAACCTGGTCCTCCCGTCGGTCTTTTCGCCAGTCTGATAAACAAGGGTTATCAATCATTGCAATCCACGATTTGACGATCGCAGGAGCAGGCGTCAGTCCCCCCCTATGGCACGGAAAAACAAGTCGGCGGGGCGTCCATCGGTACAGGCCGACACTATTCATACAGACGCTGTCCGGCGATTGCGGACGACTCTGGGCGACCGGCCCGGAGCCCTACTGCCCTGGCTTCATGCCCTGCAGGCCGAGTTTGGTTTCATCGACGACCGCATCGTGCCGGTAGTCGCCGAGGCGCTTAACCTGAGCCGGGCCGACGTCCACGGCGTAGTGACCTTCTATCACGACTTTCGACGCCAGCCGGCCGGTCGCCATGTCGTTCGCCTGTGCCGGGCCGAAAGCTGCCAGGCCCGAGGCGGACAGGCCATCGAACGCGCCGCAGAACAGAAACTGGGCGTGACCATGGGCACGACTCGGCCCGACGGGCAGGTCACCCTGGAGGCCGTCTATTGTCTGGGTCTGTGCGCCACAGGCCCGAACGCCCTTGTCGACGGGGTGCCTGTGTCGCGTATCGACACCGAACGTCTCGACCGACTTGTCGCCCAGGTGAACGCATGATCCGGGTTTTCATCAGCCGTGACATGGCCTCGGTCGCCCTTGGTGCTGACGCCGTCGCGGCAGCGTTCTCCGATGCGGGGGTCGAAGTGGTACGCACCGGTAGCCGGGGCCTGTTCCGGATCGAGCCCCTGGTCGAGGTTGAGACAGCCGAGGGGCGGATCGGCTTCGGGCCCGTCGGTCCTGGGGATGTTGCGGCGGTTCTGGCCGGAGCCCATCCGCACAGGCTTGGCGATGTGGAGGCGATGGCCTTCTTCATGAGCCAGCAGAGATTCACCTTCGCTCGCTGTGGCGTCATCGACCCTCTCAGTATCGATGCCTATGCGGCGCATGATGGCTGGATCGGTCTGGAGGCAGCACGGGCGATGGTGCCTGCCGACGTGATCGCTGTGGTTCTCGAAAGCGGACTGAGAGGTCGGGGCGGGGCAGGGTTTCCCACCGGGATCAAATGGCAGACGGTGCTGGCGGCACAGGGTCCGGAAAAGTTCATCGTCTGCAATGCCGACGAGGGTGACAGCGGAACCTTCGCCGACCGGATGCTGATGGAGGGTGATCCGTTCTGTCTGATCGAAGGCATGGCCATCGCCGGTCACGCGGTTGGTGCCAATTATGGCTACATCTATATCCGGTCGGAATACCCGTTTGCAGTCGCGACAATGTGCGAGGCCGTAGCGCAGTCGGCCGAAAGGATAGCACCGTTCCAGCTGGAGGTCCGCGTCGGCGCGGGGGCCTATGTCTGCGGCGAGGAGACGGCCCTGCTGGACTCCATAGAGGGAAAACGCGGGCAGGTGCGCGCCAAGCCGCCACTCCCGGCCCTCAAGGGTCTGTTCGGCAAACCAACCGTCATCAACAACGTCCTGAGCCTTGCGGCCGTCCCCTTCATCCTCAGCCAGGGTGCGGCGGCCTATTCACAGGTCGGGTTCGGGCGATCACGCGGCACCATGCCGATCCAGATTGCCGGCAATGTGAAGAATGGCGGTCTCTATGAGGTTGGGTTCGGCGTGACCCTGGGTGAGCTTGTCAACGATATCGGAGGAGGCACTGAAAGCGGTCGTCCGGTACGGGCCGTTCAGGTCGGCGGACCTCTTGGGGCCTATTTCCCGCCGTCGATGTTTCATCTGCCATTCGACTATGAGGCGTTTGCGGCAGCGGGCGGGCTGATCGGTCATGCCGGCATCACCGTCTTTGACGACACGGTCGACATGGCCGGGATGGCCCGGTTCGCCATGGAGTTCTGCGCAGCCGAAAGCTGCGGCAAATGTACCCCCTGCCGGATCGGTTCGACGCGCGGCGTCGAAACCGTCGACCGGATCATCGCGGGGGATCGCATCGACGAAAACCTGCAGATCCTGCGCGACCTCTGTGACACGATGAAGTTCGGTTCGCTGTGCGCCCTGGGCGGGTTCACTCCCTATCCGGTGATGAGCGCGCTGGAGTATTTCCCTGAAGATTTCGGCGGAGCGCCCGCGCTCGCTGCGGCGGCGGAGTAGCAGCATGACTTATGTGCGGGAACTCGACCTTGGCACCAAACCGGCCCCGGCGACTGCCCGTCTGGTCGAGATCTCCATTGACGGCCAGACCGTCAGCGTTCCGGAGGGAACCTCGCTGATGCGGGCGGCGGCCCTGATGGGGACGAGTATTCCAAAACTGTGCGCCACCGACAGTCTGGAAGCATTCGGCTCCTGCCGTCTTTGTCTTGTCGAGGTCGAGGGCAGGGCAGGTTATCCCGCCTCCTGCACCACGCCCGCCACCGCCGGGATGGTGGTCCGCACCCAAACCGAGAGGCTGAAAAAACTGCGGCGCGGTGTGATGGAGCTCTATATCTCCGATCACCCTCTGGACTGTCTGACATGCGCGGCCAATGGCGACTGTGAATTGCAGGATCAGGCGGGTGCGGTGGGCCTGCGTGAGGTTCGCTACCCCTCGACGCCTGCCAATCACCTGGGCCAGGCCAAGGATACGTCGAACCCCTATTTCGACTTCGACCCGTCCAAATGTATCGTCTGCTCGCGTTGTGTCCGCGCTTGCGACGAGGTCCAGGGCACCTTCGCCCTGACCATTCAGGGCATGGGGTTCGACAGCAAGGTCGCGGCCAGCCAGGGCGAGGACTTCTTTGACAGCGAATGTGTGTCCTGCGGCGCGTGCGTCCAGGCCTGTCCCACCGCCACACTAGTCGAGAAGAAGGTGGTCGAGGTCGGCACACCGGATACGGCTGTGGTCACCACCTGCGCCTATTGCGGGGTCGGCTGTACCTTCCGCGCCGAGATGCGTGGCGAGGAGCTGGTCCGGATGGTTCCGTGGAAAGAGGGCAAGGCCAATCGCGGCCACTCCTGCGTCAAGGGGCGGTTCGCCTGGGGCTATGCGAACCACAAGGAGCGCATCCTGAGCCCCATGATCCGCGCCTCGATTGACGAGCCCTGGCGCGAAGTCAGCTGGGCAGAGGCCTTGGCCCATACGGCATCGGAGTTCCGACGCATCCAGGCGGCCCATGGCAAGTCGTCGGTCGGTGGCATCACGTCGTCGCGCTGCACCAATGAGGAGACCTTCCTGGTCCAGAAGCTGGTGCGGGCCGGCTTTGGAAACAACAATGTCGATACCTGTGCGCGGGTCTGCCATTCGCCGACAGGCTACGGCCTGAAAACGACGTTCGGGACCTCTGCGGGAACCCAGGATTTCGACAGTGTCATGGCGTCCGACGTCATCGTCATCATCGGGGCCAATCCGACCGACGGTCACCCGGTCTTTGCTTCTCGTCTGAAGCGACGCCTTCGCGAGGGGGCCCGGCTGATCGTCATCGATCCACGCCGGACCGACATCGTCCGCTCGCCCCATGTCGAGGCCGAACACCATCTGCCGTTGCGACCCGGAACTAATGTCGCCGTCCTGACCGCCATGGCCCATGTCATTGTGACCGAGGGCCTGTCCGACGAGGCCTTTATCCGCGAACGGTGCGATCTGTCCGAATACGCCGACTGGGCCGAGTTCGTGGCCGATCCGCGCCATTCGCCCGAGGCGACCGAACCCCTGACCGGCGTCGCGGCGGTCGAGGTTCGGGCCGCGGCACGGCTGTTCGCCACCGGTGGCAACGGCGCGATCTACTATGGCCTCGGCGTGACCGAACACAGCCAGGGCTCGACCACGGTTATGGCCATCGCCAACCTGGCCATGGTTACCGGCAATATTGGCCGCGACGGTGTTGGGGTGAACCCGTTACGGGGTCAGAACAATGTCCAGGGGGCCTGTGATATGGGCAGTTTCCCGCACGAACTGTCAGGCTATCGTCACGTCTCCGACGATGCGGCACGGGCGATGTTCCGCGATCTGTGGGGGGCGGAACTGGACCACGCACCGGGCCTTCGCATCCCCAACATGCTCGATGCCGCTGTCGATGGTACCTTCAAGGGCCTCTATATCCAGGGCGAGGACATCCTGCAGTCCGACCCGGATACCCGTCACGTCTCGGCCGGTCTGGCGGCGATGGAATGCGTGGTGGTTCAGGACCTGTTCCTGAACGAGACGGCCAACTATGCCCACGTCTTCCTGCCCGGTTCGACCTTTCTGGAGAAGGATGGGACCTTCACCAATGCCGAGCGCCGGATCCAGCGGGTCCGCAAGGTGATGACGCCCAGGAACGGTCTGGCCGACTGGGAGGTCACGCAGGGGCTGGCCCAGGCCCTGGGCTACGACATGGCCTATGATCATCCGTCGCAGATCATGGACGAGATCGCGGCCCTGACTCCGTCCTTTGCCGGGGTATCCTATGATCGCCTCGATGAACTCGGGTCGGTTCAGTGGCCCTGCAATGCGGCGGCTCCCCAGGGAACTCCGATCATGCATGTAGACGGGTTCGTGCGCGGACGCGGCAAGTTCGTCAGAACCGAATATGTCCCGACCGAGGAGCGGACCGGACCGCGCTTTCCTCTGCTGCTGACCACCGGTCGGATTCTCAGCCAGTACAATGTCGGGGCCCAGACTCGGCGAACGGAAAACAGCCGCTGGCACACCGAGGATCGCCTCGAGATACATCCCCACGACGCCGAACAGCGCGGTATCGTAGATGGCGATTGGGTGCGGGTCGCCAGTAGGGCGGGCGAAACCGCGGTAAGGGCCGAACTGACCGACCGGGTCGCGCCCGGCGTTGTCTACACAACCTTCCATCACCCGGGGACCCAGGCCAATGTGGTCACCACAGATAACTCGGACTGGGCCACCAACTGTCCGGAGTACAAGGTCACGGCTGTCCAGGTCGGCAAGTCGAACGGTCCGTCGGACTGGCAGGCCAACTATACCCTTCTGTCCCATCGATCGCGCCGCATACAGCCCGTGATCGCAGCCGAATGAGCACGACCCTCGACAAGCTGATCCGCAGTATCAACCAGATCGCGGCGGAGTTTGAACACCAGCAGCCGGGCAATGCGGTGGCTGCGACCTGGGATCATATCTGGCATTTCTGGGATCCGAGGATGGTCGCAGAGATCGTGGCCCATGAAGCGCGGGGCGGGACCGGAATGTCCGACAGTGCGCGCTCGGCCGTTGCCAGGCTGGCCCGGGGAGGGGAGCCGGCATCCCAGAGTCAGGCGACCGCATTCGGGCCGACACCAGACGGTGAGGCACCGGCAGATGGCGGTTGAGGCACCGGCCACCTGTCCAGTCATGTCTGCGGTCACAGTACGTCGCTCCCAATGGAAGCAGGGCCTTGGGCCGACATCGGGCGAACGGACGCTGCCCGAAGAGATGGCGGTCGCCCTTGTCCACGATGCCTCGACAACCGCCGTGATGATGGCTACTCCCGCGGACCTGGAAGATTTCGCGGTCGGTTTCAGCCTCAGCGAGGGTGTGATCGATCGTATCGAAGAAATTCGGTCGATCGAGATCGTCGAGTCTGATCTGGGGGTTGAAGCCCGGATCTGGCTGGCGGCAGGGAAGGGGCTCAGTCTTGCGAAACGCCGTCGTCGCCTGGCCGGACCTACAGGCTGTGGGCTGTGCGGTATCGACAGCCTGTCCGAAGCCCTTCGACCTCCGCGTCAACTGCCACCTGACGACCTGCGGATCATGGCCGAGAGCCTGCTGATGGCGATGAACGCCTTGAGCAGGGCCCAGAGGCTGGGCCAACAGACGCGCGCGGTCCACGCAGCCGGGTTGTGGACCCCGACCAAGGGCCTGATCTCGATTCGCGAGGACGTCGGCCGTCACAATGCGCTGGACAAATTGGTCGGTGCCCGGGCCCGGGCGGGCGCTCCCGTCGGCGGAGTTGTACTTCTGACCAGCCGTGTCTCGGTCGAGATGGTCCAGAAGGCTGCGGTTCTCGGCGCGTCCATCCTGTGCGCGGTCTCGGCACCCACGGCCCTGGCAATACGCACCGCACAGGCCGCAGGCATGACCCTCGTCGCGGTGGCGCGTTCCGACGGGTTCGAGGTCTTCAGCCATCATGAGCGGGTGGTGTTTCCATGATGGTCGGCCTGGTTCTTGCCGGTGGCCGTTCCAGCCGTTTCGGCACCGAGAAGGCCGTAGCCCCCTGGGCTGATGGCATGGTCATGGACATTCCCCTCAGGGCCTTGCGGTCTGTCTGCACGATCATAGCCCTGTCCGTTCGCCCGGGATCGGCGGCTCAGGACAGAGCAGAGGCGTCCGGTCTGACCTGGCTGCACGATGATCCTGTCGATGCCGATGGCCCCCTGGCCGGCATTCATCGAGGGCTGATCTGGGCTGCGGAATATGGCGCGTCCTGGCTGGCCCTGGCCCCCTGCGATGCCATAACCCTGAGGTCCGATCACTATGATATCATGCAGCGAGTCCTGGCGGGCCGGGATATTGCTGTTGTTGGACGTTCGTCATCTGGGTTGGAACCCCTCGTCTCGATCTGGCCCACGGGTGCCGGTCTGACTGCAGTCTCGACGGCGCTGACCGGAGGGCGTCATCCCTCGATCCGGATGGTTCTGTCGGCTCTGGATGCTGTCGAGGTCCCGCTCGCCGACTTTGATGGGGCCAATGTAAACCGGCCCGAGGATTTGCCGGACCACGCCTTTCCCGACCGACCGGCCCGGACGGCCGTTTTGAACTGGGACGCCCATGACCAAAGTCGCTAGGCCCGAAAGCCTGCTCGCCCCTTTCAGCGTACCCGTGTTCCGGCGGATCTGGTCCGCCAGCCTGCTGTCGAACTTCGGTATCCTGATCCAGGGTGTCGGGGCCGCATGGACCATGGCCCGCATGACCGACAACGCCACCATGGTGGCCCTGGTCCAGACCGCTCTGATGTTGCCGATCATGCTGATCGCTCTTCCAGCCGGGGCGATTTCGGACATGTTCGATCGTCGCCTGGTCTGTATTGCCGCCCTTTCGGTTGCTCTGGCGGGTGGGATCGGGCTTTGTGTGGTTTACTGGCTCGGTGTCCTCACACCGCCAATCCTCCTGGGATTCTGCTTTCTGGTCGGGTCGGGCATGGCCATGTTCGGCCCAGCCTGGCAGGCGTCGGTCGGCGAACAGGTACCACCGGAAACCTTGCCGTCGGCCATCGCCCTGAACGGCATCAGTTTCAACGTCGCGCGCAGCTTTGGCCCGGCCATTGGGGGTGTGCTCGTAGCCTGGGTCGGCGCGATTGGTGCGTTTGTAGCCAATGCCGTGTTTTACCTGCCGCTTCTAGTCGTTCTGGTGTTGTGGAAACGAGGACAGGAGCCGGCGCGACTGGCCCCGGAATCGTTCGGGCGAGCCATTGTTTCGGGCGCACGCTTTATCCGATACTCCCCGGCGCACCGGCTCTTCATGATCCGGACGCTGATATTCGGCCTGATCGGCGGGGTGATTCCCGCCCTTATGCCGCTCATCGCCCGGACCCTCCTTCAGGGTGGAGCGCCCGTCTATGGCGTGCTGCTGGGGGTGTTTGGCATGGGTGCGGTGGTCGGTGCCGTCACACTGCCTTGGATGCGGGCCCGCTTCTCGACCGAGACGTCCAGTCGCATTTCGGCAGTCGCGATCGGACTGGCCGTTATCGTCATCGCCTTCAGCCGGGTGGAAGCCATCACCCTCCTGGCCTTGCTCGTGGCCGGCATCGCCTGGACCAATGTTTTGACCCTTTACAGTATCTCGATCCAGATTTCGGCCCCGCGCTGGGTCTCCGGGCGAGCCCTGGCGATCTATCAGGCGACGACGGCCGGCGGTGTGGGGTTGGGAAGCTGGGGCTGGGGTCAGTGCGCCGAACGGGTGGGCGTCGCCGACACCCTTCTGATCGCTGGTGCCATGATGACCGCCTCCGCGCTCCTCGGCTTGTGGCTGAAACTTCCTGACCTGTCTCGCCCGCCCGATGATCTGCCGATCAACCGTGCGGGTATGGCGATCGGCCTGGACATCACGCCGCGAAGCGGTCCCATCGTGATCGAAATCGACTATGTCGTTCCGCTAGCCAACGCCCGGGCCTTCTACGAAATCATGCAACGGGTTCGACGCTATCGCCAGCGGACGGGGGCCTATGGGTGGTCCATCGCGCGCGACATCAGCATGCCGGAGCGCTGGACCGAGCGTTTCCACGCCCCGACCTGGAACGACTACCAGCATCTGATTCACCGCAGCGCAGTCTCGGGGCGGGGCATACTCGAGGAAAGCCGTACCCTCCTTGACCCCTCCGCCGAGGTGGTAGTCCGCCGGATGCTGGAGCGCCCCGCAGGCTCTGTCCGATGGAAGGAAGAAACCCCTGATCGTGGTCTTGTCGCCGGCACGGATTGAAATGCGGGAACGCCGTGACGGGCAGATTTTTGATTTAGACGATTCCCAAAAGTGCCGCTCCCCGCACCGCCAGACGCCCTGATCGCCCAATGAAAAGCCCCGGACGGCGGACCGTCCGGGGCTCTTTTATCAGCCGATCGATCCGATCAGCAGCTGTAGTACATGTCGAACTCGACCGGATGCGGGTGCAGGGCCAGTCGCATGACCTCTTCCATCTTCAGCTCGATGTAGCTGTCGATGAAGTCGTCATCCATGACGCCGCCCTTCTTGAGGAAGGCGCGGTCCTTGTCGAGGTTCTCGAGCGCTTCCTTCAGCGAGCCGCAGACCTCGGGGATCGAGCCGCGCTCTTCGGGCGGCAGGTCGTAAAGGTTCTTGTCGGCGGGTGCGCCAGGATCGATCTGGTTCTCGATTCCGTCCAGACCGGCCATCAGCAGGGCGGTGAAGGTCAAGTAGGGGTTGCCCATCGGATCGGGGAAACGGGCTTCCAGACGCTTGCCCTTGGGCGAGGAGACCCATGGGATACGGATCGAGGCCGAACGGTTGCGGGCCGAATAGGCCAGCTTCACCGGAGCTTCATAGCCGGGGACCAGGCGCTTGTAGGAGTTGGTGGTCGAGTTGGCGAAGGCGTTGATGGCCTTGGCGTGTTTGATGATCCCGCCGATATACCACAGACATTCCTGGCTCAGACCGGCGTACTTGTCGCCGGCGAACTGGGGCTTGCCGTCCTTCCAGATCGACATGTGGACGTGCATGCCCGAGCCGTTGTCGGCGAACATCGGCTTGGCCATGAAGGTCGCGGTCTTGCCATAGGCGGCCGCGACGTTGTGGATGATGTATTTGTACAGCTGGAGCCGGTCGGCCATCGTCAGCATGTCCGAGAATTTCAGGCCCAGCTCGTGCTGTGCAGGTGCCACCTCGTGGTGATGCTTCTCGGGCTGCATGCCCATGTCGCGCATGACGCCCAGCATCTCGGCGCGCAAGTCCTGGCCCGAGTCGATCGGGTTGACGGGGAAATAGCCGCCCTTGGGCCCAGGGCGGTGGCCCATGTTGCCCTCGGTGTATTCCGAGCCCGTGTTGGCCGGCAGTTCGATCGAGTCGTAGCTGTAGCCGGTGTTGCCCGGCTGGGTGGACCAGCGGACGTCGTCGAAGATGAAGAACTCGGCCTCGGGGCCGAAATAGACCACGTCGCCCACGCCCGCAGCCTGGATGTACTGGAGGGCCTTCTTGGCCATCGAGCGGCTGTCGCGGTTGTAGGGTTCGCCGGTGTCCGGGTTCATGACGTCGCAGAACAGGAACATCGTCGTGGCCTGATAGAACGGGTCGATGTAGGCCGTCGTCAGGTCGGGCTTGAGCAGCATGTCGCTCTCGTTGATCGCCTTCCATCCGGCGATCGACGATCCGTCGAACATCGTGCCTTCTTCAAGGAATTCGGTATCCACCAGGTCGATGTCGAAGGTGACGTGCTGCAGCTTGCCCTTGGTGTCGGTGAAGCGGACGTCGACGTATTTCACGTCCTTGTCCTTGATCTCTTTGAGGATCTTTTCGGCCGTGCTCATTCTCGGATGGTCCTGTTTCTTCTGGGGAGAGGGAAACGCTTTCGATCGTACGCGTATACGACCGTTTACTGCGACGTCAGACCGCCTGCGCTCCTGTTTCACCGGTGCGTATGCGGATCACGTCGATGACTTCGGTGACGAAAATCTTTCCATCACCGATCTTTCCTGTTCGAGCCGCCGTCTGAATCGCCTCGACCACGGCCGGATAGAGGTCGTCGGAGACCACCACCTCGATCTTGATCTTGGGCAGGAAGTCGATGACGTATTCCGCACCGCGATAGAGTTCGGAATGGCCCTTCTGACGACCATATCCCTTGGCCTCCAGCACAGTCATGCCTTGCACTCCGATGTCCTGGAGCGCCTCCTTCACATCGTCCAGCTTGAACGGCTTGATGACGGCTTCGATTTTCTTCATGGGCGCCTCGAGGACTGGCTTTTGGAACAGCCAGCTGCTCGGGGACGAAAGGGACATCGCATTGCGCTATAAGGCAAGGGCAGATTTGAAATTTCTACGTTCAAACCGACATAATCCTTCATGATACGGACTTCCGACGCCGTCTGGCGCACGATCCTGCCCTGGCCCCGCGCCGACACCCACAAGCATCAGCGGGGTCGGCTCGGCGTGGTCTGCGGTCCGGCGCTACGAACCGGCGCGGCGCGGCTGGCCGCGCGAGCCGGCCTTCGGATCGGGGCTGGCGTGGTTCACATCCTGTGTCCTCCGGACGCCAGCCTGATCGTCGCAGCCTCGACTACGGCGATCATGGTCGACGAGTTCGCTTCGCCCGAGGTCCTGGCGCGGCTGGCCGAACCGCTCGATGCCGTGGTCATCGGGCCGGCTGCGGGTCTGACCGAATCGACGGCCCAGAACCTGGCTGCCGTGGCGCGAACGGGGGCCGCCCTCGTTGTCGATGCTGATGCCCTGACTTTGTTTCGGGATCGGCCTTCGGGGCTGTTCGACCATCTGGATCGCGACGACGTCCTGACCCCGCACGAGGGCGAGTTCGAGCGGCTGTTCCCCGGTCTGCTGTCCCGTGGCCGCGAGACGGCCGCGCGGTCGGCCGCTGAGAGGGCAGGGGCCATCGTGGTACTGAAGGGGCGCGAGACCATCATCGCCGGCCCTGACGGGCGATTGAGCGTCAACGACAATGGAGTGCCCTGGCTGGCGACGGCCGGCAGCGGCGATGTGCTGGCCGGGATGATCGGCGGTCTGATCGCCCAGCGAATGGACAGTTTCGACGCGGCCTGTGCGGCGACCTGGATGCACGCCGACGCCGCGGGCCGGTTCGGTCCGGGCCTCATTGCCGAGGACCTGCCCGAGATCTTGCCGGCGGTTCTGCGCGGCCTCCTGTCCGGTCCGGATCAGCCTGTGTTCTGATCAGGCAATGCCTGCCTGTGGACGAGACCCTCGTCGTCGTTGTAGAGCCTGCCCCCTACCGATGCGGATGTGGCGGAACTGGTAGACGCACCAGATTTAGGTTCTGGCATCGCAAGGTGTGGAGGTTCGAGTCCTCTCATCCGCACCAGAGGATCGATGGCGATCCCCGTCGGCCGTCGCCATTCGCGACCTGGACGATTTCGGACCGGCGCGGCCGTTCAATCCATTGAAAAAAGGCCCAGGAGCGATCCCGGGCCTTTTCCTTTGTCGCGTCGGTCAGACGATCGGTTCGACCGGTGGTGGCGGTATGTCCGAATCGGTCTCGTGAACCTCGACCAGACCACGGCCGAGATGGCTCTTGCGATAGCCGTATAGGAAGTAGATCACCAGGCCGATGCCGCCCCAGATCGGCAGCACCATCTTCGCATCATGGGGCAGGTTCCAGAACAGGAAGGCGCAGCCGAACGCCGACAGCGGGGCGAAAATCCAGACTAGGGGAGTCCGGAACGGGCGTTTGCGGTTCGGATCCTTGACCCGCAGGATCAGCACGGCAAGCGACACCATGAAGAAGGCAAACAGTGTGCCCGAGTTGGAGATGTCGGCCAGTTGGCCAACCGGGAACAGGGCGGCGGCGATGGCGACCGCGATCCCGGTGAATAGTGTGACGATATAGGGCGTCTTCCATTTGGGGTGGATCTTGGTCAGGCCTTCGGGGAGCAGACCATCGCGTGCCATCACGAAGAAGATGCGGGTCTGGCCGTAGATCATCATCAGGATCACGGAAGGCAGGGCGAGCATGGCGGCCAGGCCCAGGGCATTCCCCACGAGGGGGAAGTTGATCTCGCGCAGCACATGGGCCAGCGCTTCGTTGGAACAGACCAGCTTGTTGGCGTTGTCCGCCAGGGCACAGGCGGCGACGAAGGCAGGCGACCCGGGTTGAACGGCTTCGCCGGCAGGGCCGACGACCGGTTGGGCACCGATCGCACCGACCGCACCGATGGCGACCAGCAGGTAGAAGAGGGTACAGATCGCCAGCGATCCGATCAGACCGATAGGAACGTTGCGCTGCGGGTTCTTGGTTTCCTCAGCGGCGGTGGAGACGGCGTCGAACCCGACATAGGCAAAGAAGATCGAGGCTGCGGCACCGACGATGCCCATGCCCGACGATGAACCGAACAGGCCATTTGGCGCGAACGGCGTGAAATGCTCGGTATTGATCACCGGAAGGGTCAGCACGATGAAGGCGGTCAGGGCCGCGATCTTGATGACCACCAGGACGGCATTGACCCGAGCGGATTCCGTCGTGCCGACCATCAGCAGGGCTGTCACCAGCAGAGCCACGACAATCGCGGGGATATTGACGATCCCTGCCGAAAAATCCGGCACCGGGATGACGCCGTTCATGCTCCAGGTCGGCCCCGCCGATAAGAGGTCGGGGAAGTCGAATCCCATGGCATTTTCTATCAGCCCGAGTACATAGCCTGACCAGCCGACGGAAACTGCCGAGGCCGCCACCGCATATTCGAGGATCAGGGCCCAGCCGACCGTCCAGGCCAGCAACTCGCCCATGACCGCATAGGTATAGGTGTAGGCCGAACCCGAGACCGGGGCCATGGCCGCCAGTTCCGAGTAGCAGAGCGCCGCAACCGCGCAGACGGCACCGGCGATGACGAAGCTGATCATCATGCCGGGACCAGCCTTCTGGGAGGCGGCCGCCGTGAGAACGAAGATGCCGGTGCCGATGATGGCTCCGATACCCAGAAGCGTGAGTTGAACCGGACCCAACGACCTGTGAAGTGATTTCTTCTCGGCCGTGGCCAGAATCGCATCGAGCGATTTAACGCGCCACATAAAGTACCTCTTGAGATTGCCCCCCGGCTCCTGCCGGTTTGGGCAGACGCTAACCATGGAATTCCCTGCGCGCAACGCGGTATCAGCGGGGTGAACGCGAGACGACGCTTTCGTGAACGCCGACGTTGCCGCTAAAGCGCAGCGACAGCGGCGCGGCGTGCCGCACCTTAAGCGACCAGAGCCCGCCCCTGATGCTGCCCATCCACGCCGTTCTCGACGACCTTAAGGCTGCGCTCGCCGGGCATGACGCTGTCGTGCTGGCGGCGCCACCCGGCGCGGGCAAGACCACTGTCGTTCCGCTGGCCCTGCTGGATGCCCCCTGGCTGGCGGGGGCGAAGATCCTGGTGCTCGAGCCGCGTCGCCTGGCGGCTCGCGCCGCCGCCGAGCGGATGGCACAGACCCTGGACGAGCCGACCGGTGCCACCGTCGGCTACCGCACCCGCCTGCAGAGCCGCGTCGGCCCGAACACCCGGATTGAGGTCATCACCGAAGGCGTCTTCACCCGGATGATCCTGGACGATCCGGGGCTGGAGGGGGTGGGATGCGTCCTGTTCGACGAGTTCCACGAGCGGTCACTGGACGCCGACCTCGGACTGGCCCTGGCCCGTGAAAGCCAGTCGGTGCTGCGGCCCGGCCTGAAACTGGTCATCATGTCGGCGACGCTCGACATCACGGGGATCGCCCGCCTTCTGGAGGGGGCACCTGTTGTCGAGGCGCAGGGGCGGATGTTTCCGGTCGAGACGCTGTATCTGGGCCGCGATCCGGTCGAACGCTTCGAGGACGCTGTTGCCCGCGCCTGTCGCCTGGCCCTCGCCGACCAGATCGGCTCGATCCTGGTATTCCTGCCGGGGCAGGGCGAGATCCACCGGGTGGCCCAGCGTCTTTCCGGACAGGTCGGGGCCGATGTCGATGTCACCCCCCTGTACGGCGCGCTCGACAAAGGTGAGCAGGACCGGGCCCTGCAACCCTCGCCGCTAGGGCGGCGAAAGGTCGTCCTGGCCACCTCGGTCGCCGAGACGAGCCTGACCATCGAGGGGGTCCGTGTCGTGATCGACGGCGGCCTGTCGCGCGTGCCCCGGTTCGAGCCGTCCAGCGGCCTGACCCGACTGATCACCGTGCGCGTCTCGAAATCCTCGGCCGAACAGCGTCGCGGCCGCGCCGGTCGCACCGAGCCCGGCGTGTGTTATCGGCTCTGGGACGAGCAGGCGACACGCGGCCTGGTCGCCCACCAGAGGCCGGAAATCCTCGAGGCCGATCTGGCTGGCCTTGCCCTCGATCTCGCTCGCTGGGGGGCGAAAGGCCCGCAAGGTCTGGCCCTGCTGGATCCGCCGCCTGCAGGAGCCTTCGCCGAGGCCCGTGCCGTCCTGACCCGGCTGGAGGCGCTGGACGGGGAGGGGGGCTTGACCGACCACGGCCGCCGCCTGACCACTATCCCCCTGTCGCCGCGCCTTGCCCATCTGGTCGCGGTCGCCGCCGATGCAGGCGATGCCCTGACCGGTGCCCGCATCGCGGCGGTCCTGTCTGAGCCGGGTCTGGGCGGCAATGACGTCGATCTGCGCGACCGGCTGAAGGGGTTCGACCGCGACCGCAGTCCCCGCGCCAATGATGCCCGCAAGCTGGCCGAGCGCTGGGCGAACGCGGCCAGGGCGGGAAAGGGCACCGGAACCGGACGGGCTGACATCGGTGCCCTGCTGGCCGAGGCCTTTCCCGAACGGGTAGCCAGGGCGCGCGGCAAGCCGGGCGAGGTCCTGCTGGCCTCTGGTCGCGGTGCCTTTCTCGACTCGACCGATGTCTTGGCGCGCAAGCCTTGGCTGGCGGTCGCCGAACTGGGCGGTGGCGAGGCCCGCGACCGGATCCGCCTGGCCGCCCCGCTCGATCCCAGTGCGCTCGAACACCGGATCGTCGTCGAGGACCGGCTGACCAGGGAACCTTCGGGCCGTCTGGTTGTGCGCCGCATCCGCCGCATCGGTGCCCTGACGGTGGACGAGCGGCTGATGGGCCCGCCCGACCGCGCCACCCTGACCGCAGCCCTGAAGTCCGGCATCGACCGCGATGGCCTCTCCGCCTTGAAATGGGGCGACCGGGCGGGCGAACTTCGCGCCCGTATTGCCTTTGCCGCCACGCTGGAGGACGGCTGGCCCGACGTGTCGGATGCGGGCATGATGATCGCGCGAGAGGACTGGCTCTGGCCCCTGCTGGAGACCGCCCGGTCGCTGGAAACCCTGTCGGACGTCGAGCTCGAACAGGCGATCCGAACACTGATCCCCTGGGACCGTCAGCGGATACTGGACCAGATCGCGCCGCCCCGCCTGACCACCCCGCTGGGCAGCGCAGCCATCGACTATGCGGCCGAGGGCGGACCCCGCGTCGATATCCGGGTTCAGGAACTGTTCGGCCTCAAGACCCATCCCACGGTCGGAGCGGGCCGCGTCCCCCTGACCCTGGCCCTGCTGTCGCCCGCCCGCCGACCGGTGCAGATGACAAAAGACCTGCCCGGCTTCTGGTCCGGCAGCTGGAGCGCCGTCCGCGCCGAGATGCGCGGCCGTTATCCCCGACACCCCTGGCCCGAAGACCCCGCCAACGCCGACCCGACCAACCGGGTGAAGCCGAGGGGGACGTGAGGCTCGCTAAGTAGGCCTCGCTAAACTGACAACGCGCTACGAAGGCATCAAAGGCGCGTGGTGGCATCAAAAGAGCCAGCGCTCATGAGACGCATAGAGCGTGGACCGGGACATGACCGTAACCTCGGTGTACCGGATCAGATAGCCCGACCCCGCGACTCCGGTGCCACAATCGCTCGGGCCTGTCCCGCGGAGTGTCATCGCCTACAGCTTGACCGGCGTATCCTCTCCGGCGCAATCCTGCCGACCCTTGAGAGGATACGCCGCCTTGACCGACCTGCCGATCTTTCCGCCGCCTAGCCCCGCCTCGACGCGGCGGGTGCTGTTCGCCAGTCTGATCGGGACGACGATCGAGTTCTTCGACTTCTACATCTATGCGACGGCGGCGGTGCTGGTGTTTCCGGCGCTGTTCTTCCCGGGCGGCGATCCGACGACGGCGGTGCTCCAGTCGTTTGCGACCTTCTCTATCGCCTTCTTCGCCCGGCCGATCGGGGCGATCGTGTTCGGTCATTTCGGCGACCGGGTGGGGCGCAAGGCGACGCTGGTGGCGGCCCTGATGACCATGGGGCTGTCGACCATCGCCATCGGGATGCTGCCGACCTATCACGCCGTGGGCATCGTTGCGCCCCTGCTGCTGGCCCTGTGCCGTTTCGGTCAGGGGTTCGGTCTGGGCGGTGAATGGGGCGGAGCGGTGCTGCTGGCGACCGAGAATGCTCCGCCGGGACGCAAGGCCTGGTTTGGCATGTTCCCGCAACTGGGGGCCCCCATCGGCTTCATCCTGTCGACCGGCTCCTTCCTGCTCCTGACCGGACTGATGCCCGAGGAGACCTTCCTCTCCTGGGGCTGGCGGCTGCCCTTCCTGGCCAGTTCGGTTCTGGTCTTCGTCGGCCTGTGGGTTCGTCTGCGGATCACCGAGACGCCCGAGTTCAGCCGCGTGATCGCACGGGCCGAGCGGGTCAAGGCCCCGATCCTGACCCTGCTGGCGAAATACAAGGGGGCGCTTGTTCTGGGCACATTGGGGGCCACCACCACCTTTCTGCTGTTCTATCTGATGACGGTGTTCGCCCTGAGCTGGGCGACGACGCCGCTTCCTGTGGGCATGGGCTATACCCGCCAGGATATCCTGCCGATCCAGCTGATCGGCGTGCTGTTCTTCGGGGCCTTCATCCCGATCTCGGCGCTCGCTGCCGACAAATGGGGCCAGTTGAAGGTGCTGGGTGCGGCTTCGGTCGGGATCGCCCTGTTCGGCCTGACCCTGGCACCGTTGTTCTCGGGCGGACTGACTGGTCTGCTGATCTTCTTTTCGATCGGGTTCGCCCTGATGGGCTCGACCTATGGCCCGCTCAGCGCGGCCATGGCGCGGCCGTTCCGCACGGCGGTCCGCTATACCGGTGCCTCAATGGCCTTCAATCTTGCCGGTATCGTCGGCGCGTCCGTGGCCCCGTTTGCAGCGACCTGGCTGGCGAAAAACCTCGGCCTGCCGTCCGTGGGACTCTACCTGGCCTCGGCGGCGGTGGTCACGCTTCTTGCCCTGATCGGCATGGGACGGTTGAAGGTCGAGGACTGAGGGCTCAGTCCGTCACCGCATAGACCATGATCCCTGTCGCGATGGCCAGGTTCAGGCTGTCGGCCCGGCCGCGCATCGGGATCTTGACGTTGACGTCGCAGGCGGCAGCGAGCGTGTCGGTCAGCCCGGCCTGTTCGTTGCCCATCAGGATGAGGGCGGGCTTCTGCACCGACGCCTCGCGATAGCCGACCGCGCCGTCCAGACGCGTACCGATCACGCTGCCCGGCCAGGTCTCTCGCCAGGCCAGAAATGCCGCCGGTGTCACCCGCGTGATGGCAACGGCAAAGACCGATCCCATGGTCGCCCGGACCGCCTCGACCGAATAGGGATCGACGCAGTCGCCGATCAGGATTACTCCGCCGCATCCAGCCGCATCGGCCGTGCGGATGATGGTCCCCAGGTTGCCCGGATCGCGCACCTGTTCCAGCGCGACCCAGCAGGGGGCAGAGGCCGGGGCCAGGGCCGACAGCGGCGTATAGACCTGATCGAACACCGCCAGCACCGTCTGGGGGTTCTCGCGGCGGCTGATCTTTTCCAGGATCGGATGGGTCACGGTCACCACCTCGCCGCCGGACCGGATCGTCTCGGCCCGGGCCCGGTCCAGAAGGGGATGGGGTCGCGCCTCCATCCCGACCAGCAGGGTCCGGGGCGTGCGTCCCTGATCCAGGGCCTCGCCGATGAATTTCAGCCCCTCCGCCAGGAACAGGCCCGTCGCCTCGCGTTCCTTTCGCATATGCAAGGCGCGCACCGCCTTGACCGTGTCGTTGCTCAGGGAGGTGATCAGCCGGTCGTCGCTCATGCCGCGTTTCCGGCCGACCACCGGGCAAAGAAGCTCAGGCCGATGGCCCGCGCATCCGGCCCGTCCTCGGACAACGCCAGTTCGCCCCAGTCGATCCGGCCACCCCGGTCATGGGTCGCCTCGGCCATCAGATGCGCCAGCGACAGCCCCGACACCCGCGCCGCATAGGCGTTCAGCAGCAGGAAGGAGGCATCGTCAGCCAGCAAGGCCGCGCAGTCCCTGAGCAGGGTCGGCAGGTCCTCGAACAGCCGCCAGACCTCGCCCGTCGGCCCGCGTCCGTATTTGGGCGGGTCCAGGATGATCCCCTGGTACTTGACCCCGCGCCGGACCTCGCGCGCCACATACTTGCGTGCATCCTCGACGATCCAGCGCACGGGCCGGTCGGCGAGTCCCGAAAGCTCGGCGTTCTCCCGCGCCCAGGCGACCGACTTCTTGGAGGCATCGACGTGTGTCACCTCGGCCCCGGCCGCCATACAGGCCAGGCTGGCGACCCCGGTATAGCCGAACAGGTTCAGGACCCTGGGTTGCTCAAGTGTGCGTATGCGCTTGTCCAGCCAGGCCCAGTTCGCTGCCTGCTCAGGAAAGAAGGCCAGATGCCGGAAGGGCGTGAATCGCCCGGTGAACCGCGCCTCGCCCCAGCTCAGCGGAAAGGTATCCAGCGCCCTGCCGCCGAACCGCCAGCGACCGGCCTCGTCTTCGTCCTCGGGATCGAACACGGCGTCGGCAGCCGCGAACGCCTCGGGATCGCGGGGCGTCCAGAAACACTGGGGTTCGGGCCGGACCACGGTGTGGCGGCCATATCGTTCCAGCTTCCGGCCGTTGCCGGAGTCCAGCAGGGCATAGTCCGGCCAGCTCGTGGTCAGCAGGGTTTCGGGTGTGGTCGACAATACGGGAGCCATCGTCGGCTGATTAGGCGTTCACCCCGCCTCCCGTCCAGCCTCGAGCCCGCGACGCTCCAAACCGAGCCGTGTTTCGGGTCTGTCCTCGTCGCGACGATGGGCGGTCTTGTCCCAGGTGAAGGGGTCGCGCACCAGCCGCCAGGCCGCATGTATGAAGGCCAAGGTCAGCAGCGACCAGTAGGCCGGTGCGGCCATCATGTCTGTGGCCGTATAGGGGACCCGACCTCGCCGGGCCCCGATCGCGCACTGCAGCCATGCCGCGGCAAGGCCCAGCACCAGCACACTCATCGACAGGACCGGGAGCCCTGGTGGCAGGCCCGCCATGATCGAGACCATCACCCAGGCCAGAACCCAGGCCAGGGCGATCGCATGGCCCGCTGCCGACATCAGCCCGGCCCCTAGCGACAGGATCAGCGACAGGCCGCCTCGCCAGCCCAGGGGGCGTGGATCGCGCGTATGCACGCCCCAGGTCTGCATGTAGCCCTTCAGCCATCGGGTCCGTTGCGGAAGCCAGTCATAGAGCCCGCCCGGCGGTGTCTCATGGGTGGGTCGCCGCAGAACCCCCAGCCGCCAGCCGTTGCGCCAGAGTTGGAACCCCAGGTCGGCGTCCTCGGTGACGTTCCATGCATCCCAGCCGCCGATGGAACGCAGCACATCGACCCGGAAATGGTTGCTGGTCCCGCCCAGGGGAAAGGGCAGGCCCAACTGCGCCATGGCCGGCAGGGTAACCTCGAACAGCGCCGCATATTCGACCGCGAACTGACGATCCAGAAACGGTGAGCCATGGGAGGGCCTGGCCTTCCGGTGAATTCGCAAGGGAGACTGGAGACAGCCTATCCGGCCGTCCGTGTCGGCCGCAAACCGGTCGGCGGCCTCGCGCAGCTGAAGCGGATCTGGATCGTCCTCGGCGTCATAGATTGTGACGAAGGTGCCTGTGGCCCGGGCCAGGCCATGGTTCAGCGCCCGGGGCTTGGTTCGGGGATGGCCCGGCGGCACGATCAGGATCGACAGCCAGTCCGGACGTTCGCACACCTGAGCCGCGCCGATCGTCTTATGATCGTGAGCCTCCAGCAGCAGGAAGGCTTCCAGCCGATCGGGCGGATAGTCGATCCGGGCAAGTCGTTCGATCAGCTGGCAGACAACCTCGGCCTCGTCATGCAGGGCCGCCATGATCGTATAGCGGGGACAGGTATCGACCGACCGTTCCGCGTCTTCCGGTTCGATCCTGTCCGGCGGCGGGCGGCTGACGCCGATCAGCAGGACACGCCATGCTGCGAGGACCAGGAAGCCGATCTGGATCATGAGGATCAGCAGCCCGAAGGTCGTTTTCGGAAAGCAGATCGCCGATCCACCAAACGCCGTCAGGATGATCGCCAGAACCACACCCTGTGCCGGGGTCAGGCCGCGCCTGGACGCGCCGACCCGGGCTACACCGGGCCCGTCAGGCGAAGGCGATACCGGTTCCGAAACCATGACCAAGGGCTAGCGGCAACGCGCGGCCCCGGCAAGGAATTGGCACTTGGATGACAATGGCGCTATTCAGCATCAAGACTGTCGGAGCCTAGCCTTGAGCGTCGTCATACCTGCCACGATGCCGGTCGAGAACGGTATGCGCTCGACCCGCAAGCCCAAGGGCGAGGGCCATTCGCGTCGCGCCGAGATCCTGGCGGCCGCAGAGCGGATCTTTGTCGAGCATGGCTATGAAGGGGCCACGATCCGCAAGATTGCCGACGAGGTCGGACTGTCCTCGACCGCCCTCTACATGCATTTCTCCGAGAAGGGCGAAATGCTCCAGGAGATCTGCCGTCAGGCCTTCGAGCAGCTCCTGTGCATCAATCGCAGCATAACGGCGAAGGCAGCTTCGCCCCAGACCCGCCTGCGCGAAATGCTGAACGCCTATGTGAACTTCGGTTTTGCCAATCCGAACGCCTATCGGCTGATCTATCTGACCCGCCCGGTCGAGGCCCGTGACGGGGCCGAAAGCGCGGCCCAGAAACTGGGGGCCGAACTGTTCCGCTCGTTCGAGGCCGTGCTGGAGGACATCCAGGCCGCGGGCCTGCTCAAACAGGGCGATGCGAGCCAGGCGGCCAAGATCTTCTGGGCCGGTACTCACGGCATCGTCTCGCTGATGATCACCAAACCCTATTTTGATTGGGGCGACCGTCAGGCTCTGACCACGACGATGATCGACGCCCTGTTCGCGGGTCTGCTCACAGCGTGAAACGGCGGCTTGCGTTAGCATGGCTTGTTCTGGCCGCTGGAATTGGAACAGGCCCGACCTGCCTCGCCGCCGAGGGGCGGCCTGCACGCGTCATGTCGCTGGATCAATGTGCGGACCAGTATGTGCTGGCCCTGGCCCCCGATGCGAACCTGGCCCTGTCGCCTCGCGCAGACGATCCCGATTCCTGGGTACGGCGAGAGGCGCGCGGACACCGGCGGATCCGGCCGACGCTTGAGGCGGCCGTCAGCTTTCGGCCCGAGATCGTCGTGCGATACTGGGGCGGCGATCCAGCACTTCTGCGGGGTCTGGCACGGCGCGGCGTCCGGGTGGTCGAGATCTCCGATGCCACCGACATCCAGGGCGTGAGGGCCAATGTCCGGCAGGTGGCGCAGGCGTTGGGGCAACCGGGGCGGGGACAGGCCCTGGTCGATCATATGGACCGGCGGCTGGCGCAGGCCGCTCCGGCAGATGGTCGGTCGCAAGATTCGGCACTTTATATGACTGCGGGGGGATTCACGGCGGGCACCGGCACATTGATCGACGCCATGATCACGGCGGCGGGGGTGTTGAACCTAGCCGGACACGCGGGCTTCGGACCGGTCAGCGTCGAGCGGATCGTGCTGGATCCGCCGACCCGGTTCGTGTTCGGCTTTCTGGATCAGGTGCGGTCGGACTGGCGCGGTCCGGGGCGCCATCCGGTCATTCGCCGCATTGCCCACAGCCGACCCTCGGTCAGGCTTCCGGCCGCCGTCCTGACCTGTCCCGCCTGGTTCGTCGCAGACGGCGTCGCCCTGATCGGGGAAGGCATCCGATGAGGGTGGCGCTCAAGGCGCTGTCGCTGAACGCCGTCCTCCTGCTCGTCCTTCTGGCCGCTCTGGTCCTGGCCATTGCCCTTGGCGAGGTCGGGTTGAGCGCGATCCAGTACCGGGATGCCCTGATCGATCCGGCATCGGCCGCCGCCGAGGTGCTGTGGCAGGTTCGCGCGCCCAGGGCGGTCTGCGCCGTCGTCGTGGGGGCCGCCCTGGGACTGGCTGGGGCCGTGCTGCAGGGATTGTTGCGAAATCCGCTGGCCGATCCAGGTGTGCTGGGGGTTTCGGCCACCTCGGCCCTGGGGGCTGCCCTGGCCATCGTCCTGGGCGCCGCTGTTGTCCCGGGCGCCGTCGAGATGTCGGCCCTGGGGGGAGCCGCGCTTGGCGGCCTAGCCCTGATCGCCGTCTCGGCCCGGCTGGGCTCGCCAGAGGCCCTGATTCTGTTCGGTGTGGCCCTGTCCAGTTTCGCGGGGGCCCTGACCGCCCTGATCTTCAACCTGTCGCCATCCCCCATCGCCACGGCCGAGGTCATGTCCTGGCTGCTGGGGTCGGTCCAGAATCGCAGCTGGATCGATGTGGCCTGGGTGACCCCGCCTGTGATCGTCGCAGGGGGATTGGCCCTGTTGGCATCGCCCGGCCTGAGGATGCTCGCGCTGGGCGAAGAGGCGGCGGCGACCTCGGGCCTGCCGATGGCGCGCCTTCGGATCCTGGCGCTTCTGGCCGCTGCAGTCGCCACAGGCGCGGCCGTTGCCGTGGCCGGGGTGATCGGTTTCGTCGGCTTGGCCGCACCGCATCTGGTGCGAGGGGCGGTTCAGGGTAATCCGCGTGCGGTCCTGTTGCCGTCGGCGCTGGCAGGCGGCTTGATGCTGGTGCTGGCCGATTTGGCCGCGCGGATGACGCCGACGGATCAGGAGCTGAAGCTGGGCGTCTTCACCGCCCTGGTCGGTGCGCCGATGTTCGCGGTCATCGCCTGGCGCGCGGCGCGGGAGTGGCGACTTTGATCCGGCTTCGGATGAGCGACGCCGACGTCTGGCTGGGGGGCCGACAGGTCCTGGATGGCCTCGACCTGAGGCTGGACGCCGGTGAGGCGGTCGCCGTGTGCGGACCGAACGGGGCCGGCAAATCCAGCGCGATCCGCGCCGTTGCGGGCCTGCTGGCGCTCAGGCGCGGTATCGTCCAGCTTGGCGACGATGACATTTCGCGCCTGTCAGAGCGCCAGCGTGCCGAACGGATCGCCTATCTGCCCCAGGAGCGGCGCATCGCCTGGAACATGCCCGCCATCGAGATCGCAGCCTTGGGGGCACCCTTCCTGAGCGCGGCCGACGGTCTGTCTCGTGCCCGGGCCGCCCTGGAAGAGGTCGGTGCGGGCGATCTCGCCTCGAGGGGGGTCGCCGAGATGTCGGGCGGCGAGCGCGCGCGGGTCCTTCTGGCCCGTGTCCTGGTGTCGGGGGCTACAACCCTGCTGGTTGACGAACCGATCGCCGGACTGGACCCCGACGCCCAGTTGCTGGTGCTTGACCGGCTGAAGGCGCGAACGCGAACCGGCCAGACCGTGCTGGCCAGTCTGCACGACCTGACCCTGGCCGCGCGCTGGGCCGACCGGGTGGTCGTGATCTCTCAGGGCAGGGTCGTCTCCGAAGGTCCCCCTCTGGAGGCCCTGACGTCCGACATCCTGCGCTCCGTATTCGGGGTTTCCGGCGTCTGGATTGCCACCCCTTCGGGCCCGTTGCTGGATGTCACCCGCGTTCTGGAATCGTCTCAGGGCGCATAGGGCGTATAGGGTGCCGGTCCAGCAGGCGACGGCGGCGATCCCCGCGAGATGTCGGACGACAGCGTCAGGGGTGCCGATCCGCCGTTCAGGCGCGCCTTGTAGACCGACATATTCTCCATCACCCGCATCATGTAGTTCCGCGTCTCGGTGAAGGGCGCGCATTCGATATAGTTGATGGCGGCCTCCGTGCTGCTCCGGGGGTCGCCGCATCGGGCGATCCATTGCGGCGCGCGGCCCGGGCCGGCGTTGTAGCCGACCGTGGTCATCAGCATCGACCCGCCGAAATTCCCCGTCAGCTCGCCCAGGTGATAGCTGCCCAGCGTCATGTTGTAGTCGGCATCCCAAAGCCGTTCGGGCGAATAGCTCATGCCCAGACGTCGGGCGACACCCGAGGCGGTGGCGGGCAGGAACTGCATCATGCCACGCGCATCGGCGCCGGACCTGGCGCGGGGATCGAAGCTGGATTCCTGGCGTGTGATGGCCAGCGTAAAGGCCAGGGGTGCGGCACCGCCCACCGTGGGGGGAATGCGGATCGGATACTGCCGCTCGGGCAACAGGATGCCGCGCTGACTGGCGGCCCGTCCGACCATCATGGCCCCGAAGCCGTCGCCATAGCCCCGTACCGTATCCATCAACAGCGCCAGTGCCTCCGCAGTGGGCAGGGTGTCGTCCAGTTGATAGGCAAAGACCCGCAGCAGTCCGGTCTCGCCCGTCTCGCCCAGGATCCGCAGGGCTCGCACGACCTCGTTGGCCTCGAAGGCCGCCACATCGGCCGGGGTCGGTCGTGGATCGGCTGGGAGGGTCAGGGTCGTAAAGCCTGCCTTCTCGGCGGAGAGCTGACCATAGAAGGTCTGGATATGCTGGGCACCGCCGCGATACCATTGCTGGGCTCCGGCCTGATCGCCCTGGGCCTCGGCCGCCCGGCCCAGCCAGTACAGGGCCCGGCCCTGGGTGATGGGGGTCGACGACACATTGCGCAGGGTCTCGAAATGGCGCGCTGCCCGCGCCGGATCGTTCAGCCTCGTCAGGGCGACCCAGCCGGCAAAGAACTCGGCATCGACCTTTCGGTCTCCGGACGGGAAGCCGTGTCCGGCCATGGCATCATAGGCGGCCTGGAAATTCCGGTCCTGGATCGCATCGAGGTAATAGTTGCGGCGTTCGGACCACAGGGTGTTCTGGCCCTCCGTATGCAGCGGTGCGGCGGGGAGGTAGCGCAGCAGGGCGTAACCCTCCGACTGTCTGCTTGCGGCCCGCAGGATACGCACCCGTTCCAGTACAACGGCCGGATCCAGGGCCTGGGACGACGACAGATTGGCGATCATCGCGTCGGGGCTGTAGGCCGTGCGAAGGCTCATAACCGTATTGGCGACGGCGGCCCGTTCCGGCGAGACCAGATTGACCATGGCGCGCGTTGCCGGACCGTGCGGGCCGAGCAGCAACATGCTCAACCGTGCCTCATGATCGGTCTGGGTCAGCCAGCCGCTCCACCGGTTCAGGATCCGGGTCTGTTCGGTCGCCTCGAACGAGCGGGTCCGCCACCATTCGCCGATCAGGCTGCGGGCCTGTTCGGTTCGCCCGCCCTGTTCCAGCGCCCAGGTCAGGGCGATGGCCCCCTGGACGGTGGTCGGTTCCGACCCCTCGAAGAAGGCCAGGACGGCGTCTGCGCTGGCCCCAGCGCGATCCAGGGCGATCTCGCCTGCGCTGCGTCGGGTTTCGACACGCGGCCAGCCGGCCAGGGCCCGCTGATCGCGAGACAGTTCATCATAGGACAGTTGGGCCGCTGATGTATCGACCAGAGCCCACTCCACCAGTTTGCGCGCGGTCGGATTGCCGATTCGGCTGATGGCGTCCTGGGTCGCCACAACGTCCCGCGCCCTTGCGGCGCTGAGGCCCCGGCGGAAGGCGATGGTGTCGTCGTCGTTCAGGACGCGCGGCTGATAGGTGGCCGTCGTGACCTGGCTATAAGGCGTGGCTCCGTTCAGCGCGCTGGTGGTCTGAGGCAAGAGAGACTCAACGGGGGGGGCAAGAACCGCCAGGGCGGCTGCGAAGGTCGTCGCCAGCATCGTTTTTACGAACCCCATTCATCGCGGTTGCAGGCGTTGCGCCCACGACCTACCCTCTAGCGCCTGTTACGGGCGCCATCCGCCCATTTCCCATGCAGGTAGAGTTGTCCCTATGACCGCCCCCTTGTTCAAGGGTGTGATCACCGCCTTGATCACACCTCTTCGTGACGGAAACGTGGACGAAGCCGCACTTGAGCGATTGCTCGAACGTCAGATCGCCGCTGGCATCCACGGCGTCGTTGCCGTGGGCACGACGGGCGAGGGTGGCGGCCTGACCATCGAGGAGCACAAGCGGGTGACCGCGATCTGCGTCCGGGTCTCGGCTGGCCGCATCAAGGTCATAGCCGGGGCAGGATCGCCTGCGACCTACGAATCGATAGACCTGGCGGCTCATGGCAAGGCCTGCGGTGCCGACGGCGCCCTGGTCGTCACCCCCTATTACAACCGCCCTTCTCAGGATGGCTTGCTGGCACATTTCGAGGCAGTGGCCGACGCGGTCCAACTGCCGTTGATCTTGTACAATGTTCCCGCCCGGACGGGGGTCGACCTGTCCAACGAGAGCGTAGCCCGGCTCTCGGCCCATCCCAACATCGTTGGCCTGAAAGACGCGACCGGCGATATGGGGCGGGTCAGCTGGATGCACGCGAACATCATGGGTGTCACGGATCAGTTCGACCTGATCTCCGGCGATGATCACAGCTTCCCCGGTTATATGGCCCACGGCGGGGTCGGTCTGATCTCGGTAAGCTCCAATGTCGCGCCCGAGGCCATGGTAGCCCTCTACGACGCCCTGGCGGTCGGGGACTATGCGACCGCGCGCGCCTGGCAGGATCGCTTGATCGGCCTGCACAAGGCCCTGTTCCTCGACGCCTCGCCGGCACCGGCCAAATACGCCCTTGCGAAGCTGGGCCTGTGCACCGAGGAGATGCGGCTGCCCCTGATTCCGACCCATGAGGCGGTCAAGCCGGCCATTGATGCTGCGATGGCCGCCGCCGGGGTCATTGGCTGATGGCCACAACCCGGGAAAAGGCCGCAGCGGCCGCCAAGGCCCCGATCACAAAGGCCAAGCTGATCGCCGAGAACCGGCGGGCCAGGTTCGACTATTTCCTCGAGGACAATGTCGAGGCCGGGATCATGCTGCTGGGCACCGAGATCAAGGCCCTGCGGATGGGCCGCGCCAATATCGCCGAAAGCTATGCTGCGGTGGAGGGACGCGAGATCGTGCTGATCAACGCCGACATACCGCCCTATGCCCAGGCCAACCGCTTCAACCACGAGCCGCGCAGGCCCCGCAAACTGCTGCTGCACAGAAAACAGATCGACCGTCTGATCGGTGCCGTCCAGAAGGATGGCCAGACCATTATCCCGATCAAGCTGTATCTGAACGATGACGGCAAGGCCAAGCTCGAGATAGCGCTCGCCAAGGGCAAGAAGCTGCATGACAAGCGCGAAGCAACGGCCGACCGCGACTGGGCCCGCGACAAGGCCCGGCTGATGCGCGACAAGGGTTAGGCGTCTATCGCCGCTCGAGCCCGGCGGAAGATGTCCTCGAACATGGCGGGCGTCAGCCGCCCCGTGTTCGTGTTCAGCCGTGAGCAGTGATAGCTGTTGATCAGCCTATAGCCCCCCACATGCGCCTCCACCCCGTGCCCGGCCGCCATCGCCGAGCCGGGCGCACCCAGGGTCTTGAGGACGCTCCTTCGCGACACATCGCCGAGCGTGACGATGACCTTCAGCCGGGGCAGGGCGGCCAGCCGCGCCTTCAGGAACGGCCGACAGGTCGCCTCCTCGCTCGGCAGGGGCTTGTTCAGAGGCGGCGCGCAACGGACGGCATTGGTGATCATGCAGTCGACCAGCGTCAGACCATCGTCGGGGCGCGCGTCATAGGTGCCGGTCGCGAAACCTGTCCTGATCAGGGTTTCATACAGGATGATGCCCGCCCCGTCGCCGGTGAAGGGTCGCCCGGTCCGGTTCGCTCCAGTCCGGCCCGGAGCCAGTCCGGCGACTAGCAGGCGCGCATCGGGATCACCGAACGACGGGGCCGGGCCGTTGAACCAGTCCGGATTCCGGCTTTGATTTTCGCGCCGGTACTCGACCAGCCGTAGGCAAAGAGGGCAGTCGCGGGGGGGCTCGGGGGGAGGGTTGGTCATTTTCCGGTACCGCTCAGCCTGCCGAGGACGTCCTGGGCCGACCCCAGTCAGCGATCCGGTCGGCCAGGTCGATATAGTCGTCGGCCTGGCGACGCAGGTCGTCGGCGATCATCGGGGGCTGGCTCTTCAGGGTCGAGACCACGGTGACGCGCACGCCCCGGGACTGGACCGCCTGGACCAGCCGACGAAAGTCCCCGTCGCCCGAGAACAGCACGATGTGATCCAGATGAGCAGCCATCTCCATCATGTCCACCGCGATTTCGATGTCCATGTTTCCCTTGATCCGGCTGTGGCCCTGCGGATCGGTGAAACGCCTGGCCGCCTTGGTCACGACGCTGAACCCGTTGTAGCCCAGCCAGTCGACCAGAGGCCGTACCGACGAGAACTCTTCGCCCTCGATCACGGCTGTGTAATAATAGGCCCGAACGAGGACGGCCTTCTCGCGGAACGACTCGAGCAATTTTCGAAAGTCGAGATCAAGGTTCAGTCCCCTGGCCGCCGAATACAGATTGGCCCCGTCGATGAACAGGGCGATGCGATCGGTCGGATGGAACGTCATGGAAACCGCCGTGAATAAGGATGGTCCCGACCTCGCCAATATGGACGAGACGGATTTTGACCTGGATCTGGATCAGGCCGTCATCATCGGTCTGGGCTGCAATGACAAGGGGGTCTGGGCGTCTTGCCGCCAGGCGTTAGAGGCGGTGCTGGCCCGGTTCTGCTCAGACGGTATCGAGATCGTCGCCCGGTCGTCCTGGTGGCGGTCGCAGGCCTGGCCCGACCCGACCGATCCGCCCTTCCTGAACGGCGTCGTCATTGTCCGCACCACCCTTGACCCTCATGGCCTGATGCAGACCCTGGGTCGCATCGAGGAGGCCTTCGGTCGTCAGCGGTCCACCCGGAACGCGCCCCGCACCCTCGACCTCGACCTGATCGCCTATGGGCGCGAATATGGCGACTGCGATGGCCTGATCCTGCCTCATCCGCGCGCGGCCGAGCGGCTGTTCGTCATGGGGCCTCTGGCCGAGATCGCGCCCGGATGGATGCATCCGGCGGGCGGGACGGCAGCCTTCCTGTCCGGAAAAGCCGAAGTGGGGCTGGATGCGCGACCTGTGGCGGACGGCAACTAGAGGGAACGCCCAGACATGGCCACAGCCAAGGCCGCAGGGCAGGGCAGGGCTTGGCGCATGCCGTAACGGCGGGTAGCACAGGTCCATGATGCAGCCGACTGCCCCCGACACGATGTTTCTGGCGAAGTTGGTCCCACACCCGCAGGTCATACAGGGTCCGATTGCCGAACTGACCGTGATGCTGGAACGGCAGGGCGATGTCCTGTGGCTACGCTATGTCGCGGAAGGCGATGTCGATGCGGTGGATTGGCCGGACGACCAGCCCGGCGGACGCGCCGATCGCCTGTGGGAACACACCTGTTTCGAGGTCTTCATCGAGACGGCGGATGGCTATCGCGAGTTCAACCTGTCGCCTTCGGGACAGTGGGCGGCCTACAGTTTCACCGCCTACCGTCAGGGCATGGTCGACGCGATCGAAACGGCCCGCATTGCGGGCCTGGACGGAGCCGAGGGCATGGTCGCCCTCGAAGCCTTCATCCCTCTGCCTCCCTCGCCTGGACGGCTGGCCCTGGCGGCCGTGATCGAGGCCCTGGACGGCAGCAAGACCTATTGGGCCCTGGCCCATCCTTCGGATAAGCCGGACTTCCATCATCCCGATTCATTCACGCTGGTCCTGCCGGCGCCGGAGCAGTCATGAAGTTCGGCCTCGACCGCCTGTTGTCAGACCCCGCCTTGCGTGAAGGGCTCATGGGGCGCCGGGTCGCCCTGCTGGCGCACCCGGCCTCGGTGACCGAAGACCTGACGCACGCCGTTGACGCGCTCGCGGCCTGTCCCGAGATCACCCTGACGGCCGCCTTCGGCCCCCAGCACGGAATGAAGGGCGACCTGCAGGACAATATGATGGAGAGCCCGGACGAGACCGATCCGGTGCATGGCATTCCGGTCTTCAGCCTGTACGGCGAGGTCCGCAGGCCGACCGATGCCTCGATGCAGACCTTCGACGTCATCCTGATCGACCTCCAGGACGTCGGGTGCCGCATCTACACCTTCATCACGACGCTGCTGTACGTGCTGGAGGCGGCGGCCGAACATGGCAAGGCGGTCTGGGTGCTGGACCGGCCCAATCCGGCGGGACGGCCGGTGGAGGGCACGACCCTGAGGGCCGGCTGGGAAAGTTTCGTGGGTGCGGGGCCAATGCCGATGCGGCACGGCATGACCCTGGGCGAACTGGGTCACTGGTTCATCGACCATTTCAGGCTGGATGTCCCCGAATACCGTGTGGTGCCGATGGAAGGTTGGGTTCCCGGGGCCGGGCCAGGCTTCGGCTGGCCGCTGAACGAGCGGTCGTGGGTCAATCCCAGCCCCAATGCCCCGAACGTGTCGATGACGCGGGCCTATGCCGGCACGGTGATGCTGGAGGGGGCGACCCTTTCGGAGGGACGCGGCACCACCCGGCCTCTGGAACTGTTTGGTGGCCCCGACATCGACGCCCGCGCGGTGATCGCCGAGATGCGACGGATCGCGCCCGACTGGCTGAAGGGCTGTATCCTCAGGGACTGCTGGTTCCAGCCGACCTTCCACAAACATGTCGGTCAACTGTGCAACGGGGTCCAGATTCATGTGGACGGGCCCTTCTATGACCACGACGCCTTCCGGCCGTGGCGGGTCCAGGCGGCGGGGTTCAAGGCGATCCGCAACCTGTATCCGGACTACGACCTGTGGCGCGATTTCCCATACGAATATGCCTTCGGGAAGTTGCCGATCGATGTGATCAACGGTTCGCCGACCCTGCGCGAATGGGTTGACGACCGGTCGGCGACGGCGGCCGACCTGGATGCGATTGCGTGGCCGGATGAAGCGGCTTGGGTCGAGGTCAGGAAGCCGTTCCTGCTCTACTAGAACAGCCTTGGTTGAGTTGCGTCCACTCACGGAACGATCGTCATCCTGGGCCTTGTGCCCAGGATCCAGACTCCCGGTGACAGGGATGAGTCACTCCTGCGACGGTATTTCTGGATTCTCGGGACAAGCCCGAGGATGACGGGTCTAGCAAGAGAGAAAATACTCCAGGATGGGCGGTGGCCACTTTCGGCGTCCGCGGCGAGTGGCGGTGGCGGTCGGGAAAACAGACCGCCAAACCGCCAAACCGCCAGGTGCGTTCAAGCAAAATCAATGACTTCGGCGACGGGGCGAGAAACCCACCGCCAACCCTCGCGGTTTCCGGCAGCCTATACCACGACGTTGCAGCCTGAACTTTTCAAAGTCCCGGCACCGCAGATGGCGGGGCTGCCGCTCAAGCGCAAGGGGTTGAAAGGAATTTAAACCTATCTGATCGTGGGTCCTTGCGGCCGACTTTGCGATCAGGCGGGCTCAGCCTCCAGCCGCTTGTCCAGATACAGGCCCACGCGGCGATCAACGGCGTCGATGTGGTTCTGCCAGAAGTGGCTCGCGCCTTCTTCCAGTTCGTAGTCGATGACGATGCCCTTCTGGGTGCGCAGCTTGTTGACGACGCGCTCGACCTCTACCGGCGGGACGATGGTGTCGGCCGTGCCGTGCAGGAATAGGCCGGACGCCGGGCAAGGAGCCAGGAAGGAAAAGTCGTACATGTTCGATGGCGGCGAGACCGAGATGAAGCCGTCGGTCTCGGGGCGGCGCATCAGGAGCTGCATCCCGATATAGGCCCCGAACTGATAGCCGCCGACCCAGGTCTGGGTCGCCGCCGGGTTGTTGGACTGGAGCCAGTCCAGCGCGGTGGCCGCGTCGGCCAGCTCGCCGATACCCGAATCGAACTCGCCCTGGGACTTGCCGACGCCGCGCGAATTATAGCGCAGGGTGGCGAACCCGCGCTTCTGGAACAACTGGTACAGGGTGACCGCTACGGGGTTGTTCATATGCCCGCCCGCCTTGGGGTGGGGGTGAAGGATCAGGGCAATGGGAGCGTTGGCGCGCTTGCCGGGCGAGTAGCGGCCTTCGATACGGCCGGAGGCGCCGGGCAGGATGACTTCAGGCATAGGGCTCGAATAATCCGTTCAATCGTCGTTTCGTGGCCGCGTAATAGTTGACTGTGGCGGTAGGACTTTCTAAGTCCAGCCGGCGCATGGCGACCTTCCAGAAGGCGCGGGTCTTAGCACAGGGCCTCTGAAAAGCGCGAGATTTTTGAGAGTGGGCGATGCGTCTGTCGACCAAGGGACGATACGCCGTGATGGCGATGGCCGATCTGGCTCGAAACGGCATGGGCACGGACGGCTCGGATCGTGCCGTGTCCCTGGCCGAAATCGCTACGCGGCAGGAAATTTCATTGAGTTATCTCGAACAGTTGTTCGCCCGTCTGAGGAAGGGCGGGCTGGTCCGCAGCGTGCGGGGGCCCGGCGGAGGCTATCGCCTCGCCAAGGGCGCGCATGAGACGGTGGTAGCCGAAATCGTCCTGGCGGTCGACGAACCGATCCGGGCCACGCGCTGCGCGTCCCATTCCTCGCCCAAGGGCTGCATGATGGCCGGTGAACGCTGCATCACCCACAATCTGTGGGAAGACCTCGGCGACGAGATCCACCGCTATCTGGCGGGCGTTTCGCTGGAGGACGTGGTGATGAACCGTACCGGCACGCGTCGGTCCGGGGCCGGACGGGCCGAAATGGAGGCGGCGGCATGAGCGGCGCTCCTGCGACCCCCGTCTATCTGGATTACAACGCCTCGGCCCTGGTGCGGCCCGAGGTGCTCGTCGCGATGACCAAGGCGCTGGCCGACAACGGCAATGCCTCGGCGGTGCATGCTGCCGGGCGTCGGGCGCGGGGCCGGATCGAGACCGCGCGGGCCCAGGTGGCCGATCTGGTCGGGGCCGATCCGACGGCGGTGATCTTCACCTCGGGCGGGACCGAGGCGAACGCGCAAGGGCTGGCCAGCGCCCTGGCCTCCGGATGCGAGCGGATGATCGTCTGCGCGACCGAACATCCCTGCATCGCCGAGGCGGCGATCGCCTCGGGCAAGCCGGTCAAGGTCCTGCCGGTCGATGCACGCGGCGTGATCGACCTGAACAAGCTGGCTGAACTGCTCAGCAAGCCCGGCCGGGCGGTGGTGGCCATTCATCACGCCAACAACGAGAGCGGCGTGATTCAGCCGATCACCGAGGCGGCGCGTCTGGTCCGGGCGGCCAGGGGCTGGCTGCACGTCGACGCCATCCAGTCGGCGGGCAAGATCGCGGTCGATATTCGCGCGCTCGGTGCCGACAGCCTGACCCTGTCCGCCCACAAGCTGGGCGGGCCGCAAGGGGTCGGTGCCCTGGTTATGCGCGAAGGCCTGACGGCGTCGAAGATTTTGCACGGCGCGGGTCAGGAACGCGGCCTGCGCGCCGGCACAGAGAACACCCCCGGCATCGCCGGTTTCGGCGTGGCGGCGGACTGCGCGAGGGCGGGTCTGGCGACCGTGGAGGCGCATCGTCCGTGGCGTGATGCCGCCGAGGCTATAGTCAAGGCGGCGGGGGCGGCGATCGTGGGGGAGGGCGCGCCGCGTCTGCCCAACACATTGTTCCTGGCCGTCACCGACTGGGACAGCCCGCGTCAGCTGATCACTCTGGATCTGGCGGGTGTCATGGTTTCGGGCGGGTCGGCCTGCAACTCGGGCAAGACCAAGCCGTCGCGGACCATATTGGCGACCGGTCGGCTGGATCTGGCGTCGGGCGGGCTTCGGGCGTCCGGTGGCTGGGGCACATCTGCGGACGATTGGTCACGGTTCGCAACCGCCTGGTCGGAGGCATACCGCGCCCACCGTGCCCGCACCGAAGACAGAGAAAGGCAGGTCGCCTGATGGCCGCCGTCCAGGACACCATCGACGCCGTCGCCGCGCTGGAAAAGTACGAGCATGGCTTCACCTCGGACATCGACACCGAATACGCCCCGCGCGGGCTGAACGCCGACATCGTCCGCTTCATCTCCGAGAAGAAGGGCGAGCCGGAGTGGATGCTGGAATGGCGTCTGGCCGCCTATGAGCGCTGGCTGGCCATGGAGGAGCCGACCTGGGCCTCGGTGAAGTACGAGCCGGTCGATTACCAGTCGCTGTTCTATTACGCGGCGCCCAGGAAGAAGGACGGACCCAAGTCGCTGGACGAGGTCGATCCGGAAATCCTAGCCATCTATGCGAAACTGGGCATCCCGCTGGGCGAACAGGCGGTGCTGGCGGGCGTCGAGGGCGCGCCGCGCTATGCGGTGGACGCGGTGTTCGACAGTGTGTCGGTGGTCACCACCTTCAAGGCCGAGCTGGCCAAGGTCGGGGTGATCTTCATGCCGATCTCTGAGGCGCTGCGCGAATATCCCGATCTGGTGCGGCAGTATCTGGGGTCGGTGGTGCCGGTGTCGGACAACTATTTCGCGGCCCTGAACAGCGCGGTCTTTTCGGACGGATCGTTCGTCTACATCCCGCCGGGCGTGCGTTGCCCGATGGAGCTGTCGACCTATTTCCGTATCAATGCCAGCCAGACGGGACAGTTCGAACGGACGCTGATCATCGCCGACAAGGGCAGCTATTGCTCCTATCTGGAGGGCTGCACCGCCCCGATGCGTGACGAGAACCAGCTGCACGCGGCAGTGGTCGAACTGGTCGTTCTGGACGACGCCGAGATCAAATATTCGACGGTGCAGAACTGGTATCCGGGCGACGCGGAAGGGCGAGGCGGCATCTACAACTTCGTCACCAAACGCGCCGACTGTCGGGGTGACCGGTCCAAGGTCAGCTGGACCCAGGTGGAGACGGGGTCGGCCGTGACCTGGAAATACCCGTCCTGCGTCCTGCGCGGCGAGGAGAGCTCGGGCGAATTCTATTCGATCGCCATCACCAACGGACATCAGCAGGCCGACACCGGCACCAAGATGATCCACCTGGGCAAGAACTCGAAGAGCCGGATCATCGCCAAGGCGGTGTCTGCGGGCAAATCGGACTCGACCTATCGCGGCCTGGTGTCCGTCCATCCGAAGGCGACGGGGGTGCGCAACTTCACCCAGTGCGATTCCTTGCTCATCGGCAAAGACTGCGGCTCCCACACCGTGCCCTATATCGAGGCCCGCAACGGCTCGGCCCAGCTGGAGCACGAGGCGACGACGACGCGCCTGTCCGACGACCAGCTGTTCTACGCCCAGCAGCGGGGTCTGTCGCAGGAGGAGGCGGTAGCCCTTCTGGTCAACGGCTTCGTCCGCGACGTGATGCAGAAGCTGCCGATGGAGTTCGCCGTCGAGGCGCAGAAGCTGGTGGCGATCTCGTTGGAAGGGAGCGTGGGGTAGTGTTCGGATGGTTCGCACGCCGTCAGCCGAAGGCCAAAGCTTCAATCGGCGTTGTGCCCTATGATTGGCAACCTAAGCGCATCGTCGCTGTCAGCTACGCACTGGCCAGACGGGACGAGGTCGAATGGCGAGAGTTCTTGGCCCGCGCCGAGGCGAGAGCTGAGTTCCATAGGGTGAAGGACTTCGAGCCGCTACGTGGCGAACCTGAAAGAGCCGGCCTCGATCCAGATGTTCATTGGTGGGCGAGGGTCGGCAATGAGCTCTGGTTCTTGGCTGATCGTGACTGGTCCGGTTGGCCCGATCCCCAGCCTTACGCCCTACTTGTCTGGGACCAAGCAAAAAAACGACTAAAGCAGTTTGGCAACTTCGGCCTGCTGCCCACTGCCTGGACTATGCCGGATGCTTAAACTCGATAACCTCCACGTCTCCATCGGTGACAAGCCGATCCTCAAGGGGCTGACGCTCGACGTTCCGGCGGGCGAGGGGCTCGCCATCATGGGGCCGAACGGGGCGGGTTGGACGATTTCGTGCTATGCTGGACGTAGGAGGCCGTCATGACAGCTCTGCCCAAACCCACGTATCAGACCTTCACCGTCGAGGTTGAGGACGACGTCGCTGAGCGTCTGGAACGGGTCGCCGAGGAACGGGGCGTGCCGGTCGAGGAACTGATCGTGTCGCTTGCCCATGACTACGCGGCCAACGAGTTCCAGAAATACGACGACTGGAGCGAGGACGACATCGCCGCTGTCGAGAAGGGCATCGCACAACTCAAGAACGGTCAGAAGGTGCATCAGGACGTCATGATGGCCCGTCTGAAGGCCAAATATGCCGTCTAGGTGGGTCGATTGGGCCGATGATGCCGAGGCTGAGTTCGAGGCCTATCTGGACTGGATCGCCGAACGAAATCCTTCAGCGGCCGAAGACGTCAGGCAAGAGATCGAGACATGGACGGGGCGTCTTGCCGCCTATCCCTTCATCGGCAATCCCAACCGTTGGCCCGGCTTCCTGGTTCATGGGCATAAGCACCGAAACAAGCTCGTGATCTTCCAGGTCTTTGACGACCACATCGAAATCGCCGCTTTCCGCGATATGCGGCAGGACAACAGCAAACTCCGGCTCACGCCTAAAAAGACATGACCATGCTCTCCATCTCCAACCTCCACGTCTCTATCGGCGACAAGCCGATCCTCAAGGGTCTGACGCTCGACGTTCCGGCGGGCGAGGTGCACGCCATCATGGGACCGAACGGGGTGGATGCTTCGGACATGTGCTATGTTGACGCCAGGAGATTGCCATGACCGCTGTCCGCAAGCCTGCCTTCGAAACCTATGATGTCGAGCTCGACGAAGAGATCGTCGACCGTCTGCGACAGATTGCCGAACGGACGGGCGATACGATCGAGAACCTGATCGCCTCGGCGGCTTTGGCCTATGCTGATCGTGGGATGCCCCCGGTCAATGACTGGAGCCCCGAAGATCTGGCTGCGATCGACGAAGGGTTCGCCCAGATCGACCGGGGTGAAGTCTTCACTCAGGAGGAGGTCGAGGCTCAGATCGACGCCGTACTGCGCTGATGGCGAAAGCCCTATGGTCGGTTCAGGCGACACAGGAGTTCAAGGACCTGATCACCTATCTGAAGCAATACAATCCAAAGTCGGCTGCGAGAGCCGCGAACGAGATCAAGTCGATATCGAGATTGCTGGCTCGCCGGCCCTTCCTCGGACGGCCTGGACGACGCGAAGGGGAGCGGGAGTTCAGCGTGACGGATTGGAGCAAGGTTTTCGTTTACCGCGTAACGCCCGACGGCATCGACATTTCAACGCTGCGCGATCCGCGCATGCAGCCCAAACAAGACGATACGGACGCCTAGAAAGACCATGCTCTCGATCTCCAACCTCCACGTCTCCGTCGGCGAAAAGCCGATCCTCAAGGGCCTCACGCTCGACGTCCCGGCGGGCGAGGTGCACGCCATCATGGGGCCGAACGGGGCGGGCAAGTCGACGCTCGGCTATGCCCTGTCGGGGCGGCCCGGCTATGAGGCGACCGAAGGCTCGGTCGACTGGAACGGCGAGAGCCTGCTCGACCTCGACCCGGCGGCGCGGGCGGCCAGGGGCGTGTTCCTGTCGTTCCAGTATCCGATCGAGATCCCCGGCGTCCCGGCCCTGACCTTCGTGCGCACGGCGCTGAACGCGCAGAAGCGGGCGCGGGGGGAGGAGGAGGTGTCGGCCCCGGCCTTCCTGAAACAAGTCAAGGCGGCGTCCCAGGCGCTGAAGATGGATTTCGACATGCTGAAGCGGCCGCTGAACGTCGGCTTCTCGGGCGGCGAGAAGAAGCGGATGGAGATCCTGCAGATGGCCCTGCTGGAGCCGTCTCTGCTGATCCTGGACGAGACCGATTCCGGCCTCGACATCGACGCCCTGCGGATCGTGTCGGAGGGGGTGAACGCCCTGCGCTCGCCCGACCGCGCCATGCTGGTGATCACCCACTATCAGCGGCTGCTGGACTACATCAAACCCGACCGGGTCCATGTGCTGGCCGCCGGCCGCATCGTCGCTTCGGGCGGTCCGGAACTGGCGCTGAAGCTGGAGGCGGAAGGGTACGACCAGTACCTGCCGGTCGCGGCGTGAACGGCTGCAGCGTCCTTCTCCCCCTGCGGGAGAAGGTGGCCCGTAAGGGTCGAATGAGGGGTCACGCCGGCGGTGCCGGGGAGGGTTTGCAAAGTTCAGCGGATGGGTTCGTACGACCCCTCATCCGTCAGCCTTCGGCTGCCACCTTCTCCCACAAGGGGAGAAGGGCATGACGGATTTGAACCTGCGCGATGCCTCCACCTTTCCGTCTCGGCGGGTCGAGGCGTGGAAATACACGGACCTGCGCCGGGTGCTGCGGGATGCCCCGATGCCATCGGGCGAGGCGGCCGTCGTGGGCGACGGCCCGTTCGAGGCGCTGGGTGGGGACGAGATCGCCTTTGCGAATGGCCGTGCGACGGGGGCCGACGCCTTTGTGGCCTCTGGTGAACAGACGTTGCGGCTGCGGTTCGTCTCGGACGCAGCGGGCACGGGGCATACGGCCTCGGTACGGATCGCCGCACGGCCGGGGGCCAGGCTGCTTCTGCTGGAGAGCCACGAAGGTGCCGGAGCCGATTACGTCGCTCACAACCGCATCGACATCGACGTGGCGGCCGGGGCCGAGGTCACGCGCATCGTCCTGGTCGAGGAACCCGCCGAGGCCATCTCGGTCACCGACATCGAGGTCAGGGTCGCGCCCGGTGCCGCCTATCGCCAGACCACGGTGACGACGGGGGCAATGCTGCAACGTCAGGCGACGACACTGGCCCATGGCGGGGAGGCGGCCGAGATCCGCCTCGATGGCCTCTACACCCTGTCCGACGCCCGCCATACCGACCTGACCAGCGTCGTCTCTCACGGCGGGCTGAACGGCGTCACCTCGCAACTGACCAAGGGTGTTGTGCGCGACACGGCGCGCGGCGTCTTCCAGGGCAAGATCGTGGTCGAGCGCGGGGCCGACGGCACCGATGCGCGGATGAGTCACCACGCGCTCATTCTCGGCGAGCGGGCCGAAATCGACGCCAAGCCGGAACTGATCATCTATGCCGACGACGTCCAGTGCGCGCACGGCAATACGGTCGGCAATCTGGACGAGAGCGCCCTGTTCTACATGCAGCAGCGCGGCATTCCGGTGGACGAGGCGCGGGCCCTTCTGACGCAGGCCTTCCTGATCGAGGTCGTGGACCGGATCGAACACGAACAGGCGCGGGAGGTGGTGCGGTCATGGCTGACGGAACGGCTCTAGTGGCCCGAATTTTCGACCCCCATGCGGTGCGTGCGCAATTCCCGATCCTGTCGCGGACGGTGAACGGCAAGCCGCTGGTCTATCTGGACAACGCCGCCTCGGCGCAGAAGCCGCGCGCGGTGATCGACAATCTGGTGGCCCAGATGGAGGGGTCCTACGCCAACGTCCACCGTGGCCTGCACACCCTGTCCAACGAGGCGACCGAGGCGTTCGAGGCGGCGCGCGAGATCGTGGCGCGGTATCTGAACGCGCCCCATCACGACAACATCGTCTGGACCAAGGGCGGGACCGAGGCGATCAATCTGGTGGCCAACGGCGTCGGCCTGTCCATTGAACCCGGCGACGAGATCATCGTCTCGGAGATGGAGCACCACTCCAACATCGTGCCCTGGCATTTCCTGCGCGAGCGGCATGGGGCGGTGCTGAAATGGATCCCGGTTCTGGACGACGGGTCGCTGGACATGGCCGCCTATGCGGACCTGCTGGGGCCGAAGACCCGCGTGGTTGCCGTCACCCATATGTCGAACGTGCTGGGTACCATCAATCCGGTCGCCGAGATCACGCGGTTGGCGCACGCGGCGGGGGCTCGCGTCCTGATCGACGGCTGCCAGGGGGCTGTCCATGCCTCGCCGGACGTCCAGGCCATCGGCTGCGACTGGTATGTGCTGACCGGCCACAAACTGTTCGGTCCGACCGGGATCGGTGCCCTTTACGGCACGGCCGAGGCGCTGGAGAGCCTGCCGCCCTATCAGGGCGGGGGCGAGATGATCGCCATCGTCGAGAAGGAACGGATCACCTATGCCGCCCCGCCGCACCGGTTCGAGGCAGGCACGCCGCCGATCCTGGAGGCCATCGGTCTGGGGGCCGCCCTGACCTGGCTGTCGGGGTTCGACCGGGCGGCAGTCTTGGCGCACGAGCACACCCTGCTGATGCGGGTTCGCGAGCGTCTGGCCGGGCGGAACTGGCTGAGGGAACTCGGCACGACCGAGGGGAAGGGCGCGATCTTCACCTTCACGGTCGAGGGGGTCCACGCCCACGACCTGGCCCAGATCATGGATCGTTACGGCGTTGCCGTGCGGGCCGGGATGCACTGCTGCGAACCGCTGGCGAAGCGATTCAGCGTGACGTCGAGCACACGCGCCAGCTTCGCCCTATATAACACCCCGGAGGACGCCGACGCCTTCGCTGATGCGCTGATCAAGGCGCGCGAGTTTTTCGTATGACCGACCATAGCCAGATGCCCGACCCCTCGATCCCCCAAGGTGACGTCTTCGCGCAGTCCTGGGAGGAGCCGCAGAAGAGCGCCCTGTCGCAAGCCGAACTCGACAGGCTGACCGACGAGCTGATCGTGGCCCTGAAGACCGTCTATGACCCGGAAATCCCGGTCGACATCTATGAACTGGGCCTGATCTACAAGGTCGACGTCAACGACGACCGCGACGTCTTGATCGACATGACCCTGACCGCGCCCGGCTGTCCGGTGGCCGGCGAGATGCCGGGCTGGATCGAGGATGCAGTGATGAAGGTCGACGGCGTCCGCTCGGCCCGCGCCAACCTCGTGTTCGACCCGCCGTGGGATTCCTCCAAGATGAGCGACGAGGCCAAGCTGGCCCTGAACATGTTCTGAACGTGCGTAACCAATCCTCCCCCGAAGCGCAGCGAACGGGAGAGGAAATGAGGAGATACCGATGACCGAGCTCCAGACCACGACCCGTCCCCGCCGTCCGCGTCCCAAGGCCGTGACCCTGACCGACGCTGCGGCGATGCGCGTGCGCGAGATCATGGAAAATGCCGACCGCCCTTATATCGCCCTGCGCGTCGGAGTGAAGAATGGCGGCTGCGCAGGTCAGGAATACACCTTCGCCTATGCCGAGGAGATCGCGCCGCTGGACGAGGTGGTCGAGGACAAGGGTGTCACCATCCTGATCGACCCCAAGGCGATCCTGTTCCTGATCGGGTCCGAGATCGACTATGAGACGACGAGGCTTTCGTCCAAATTCGTGTTCCGCAATCCGAACCAGACCGACGCCTGCGGCTGCGGCGAGAGCGTGACCATCATCCCCGTCGCGGCGCTGGACGCCTGAGCCGTGGCGACCCGCGATCCCGATTTCGAGGGCTGGGTGGGCGAGCATTTCGCCGCTCTGGGGCCGCTCGAGTTCAAGCAGATGTTCGGCGCGGGCGCGGTCTATTCGCGCGGCCTGATCTTCGCCCTGCTGGACGACGGTCTGGTCTGGCTGAAGGCCGACGCGGTCAATATTCCCGCCCTGGAAGCCGCCGGGTCGCGCCAGTTCACCTATCCGGGCAAGGATGGGGCGGTGATGAAACTGGGTTACTGGAGCCTGCCGGAGACGGCGGTCGACGATCCGGACGAGGCGGCCGAATGGGGCCGCGTCGCCATCGAGGTCGCGCTCAGGAAGGCGTCGGCGAAGAAGCCGCGCAAGGCGAAAGCCTGAAATCCCCCGCTCCCGGCGAAAGCCTGGACCCAGTGCTTTGGCCGATCATCGTTGAAAGCCGGTTGCGGACCGCAATCCCAGTCGCCGTGCCCCACAAAAGAACGGGGTCACGGCATTCGCCGGGATGACCGGAATTATGGCGCGGCCGCAGCCTTCCCCGCTTTGGTGATCTCATCTCCCCTCACGACTTGAACGGCTGGCGCTATCGGGTTTCCGTACACTGCGTCACAAGACCAGCGACTGAATTTTGACCGCAGTTGCACCTATCAGTTGCGAATACGGTCGTTTGGGCGTCAGATCGACAGAACAGAGTTCGAGGGGATAGCTGTGACGATTCTGACCGCATCGCAAATCGCCCGGTCTTTCGCCGTCGCGGTGGCCGGGGGCCTGATCTACGCGGGCGTCCTGTATGTGATGGGGCGGCCACCTGAGACCCTGTGGTGGAGCACGCTCGGGTTTGGACTGGCGACCCTCGTCATCAGACTTGTCGGACTGGCTCTTGAACGGGGCAGATATGCTCGAGGCAAAGACCTAAGGTCTCGCTCGCTGCTGATTTCTATAGCCGTAATGGCGGTTCTCGGGGCTGTGCTGTTCGTCAGCGCGGGGCTTGTCAACAGTCAAGGCACAGATGTCAGCCTGAGCGCCTGGGCGGGCGTAGCGTCGCTGGGCGGCATGATCGGCGGCGTGATCGGCGGAATTTTTTCTGTGATTATGAATGCCGCGAGACACGGGTCCGGCCGCGATTTCGCGAGCCCGTCAGCCTGACGTCTTCGCCATCTCGTCCTTGGTCATGACCTGAACCGCAGCCGTTACCGGCCTGCCCGTGGCCTCGGCGACCAGTTCGGCGGTGCGGCCTTCGATGACTGCTTCCAAGCGCGCCATGAACTCGGCCTTGGCCAGACCGGTGGGGATGGGGTCGAGGAACTCCAGCGTCGCCGTGCCGGGGTGCTTCTCGTACTTCTCCTCGGGCCAGAACAGGCCGAGGTTGGTGGCCAGAGGCACGACCGGCATGTCGAAGTCGCGATACATGTGCCAGACGCCCGAGCGATAGCGGTATTTCTCGCCGACCCTGGCCAGGTGACCTTCGGGAAAGATCAGGATGCGGCGACCCTCGGCATGGGCATCGGCCCCGCGGTGCTTGAGCGAATCGCGCGCCTCGCGCCCCCCGCAGCTGTTGACCACGATGGCCCCCAGCTTCCTCAGCACGGTCCCCAGCAGCGGAAACTTCTCCAGATGGTCGCCGGTGACGAAGACCAGGTCGTCGAACTGGTCATAGGTGGCAAAACCATCGCCCCAGCTCTGGTGTTTGGAAGCGATGATGAAGGCCCCGGTCGGGACGCGGTCCCGGCCCCGGACCTGGAGGGTGATCCCGGCCAGGATCCGCAGGGCCTGTACCATACGCTTCACATAGCGACGGATGATCCAGGCCGTTGCCTGACGGCCCGGCGTCAGCGCAGCCACCGCGGCCGCCGACGCATAGCCGATCGACAGCAGCCAGTAGGCAATGTTGAAGGCCAGGGTTCGCATCAGGTCTTCTAGCGCGCCAATCGTAACCGTTGAATCACCATCTTCCGCTCGTCGGGCTTTCGCCGGGATGGGCGGAGTGAAGGGTTGCGATCAGGCCGCCTTTTCCAGCCGTTCGCCGTTGGTCACCTGGTTCCGACCGCCGTGCTTGGAGGCGTAAAGGGCCTCGTCGGCGCGGTCCAGCAGGGCCGATCCGCTTTCGCCGGGCCGACGGGTGGCCAGCCCCGCCGAAATGGTCACCGCCCCCAGTTCGTCATTGGTCGAGCGACGGCGCAGGGCGCGCGAGCCGATCTCCTCGCGGATGGCGTTCAGGGCGGCCTCGACGACAGCGGCACCTTCGCCGGGACAGATGACCGCGAACTCCTCACCGCCATAGCGGGCGGCCACGCGCGGGGCCTTGGAGATTCGGCCGATGACACTGGCGACATAGCGCAGCACCTGGTCGCCGGTCTGGTGACCCCAGGTATCGTTGAACCGCTTGAAATGATCGATGTCGAGCACGGCCAGGGTGAAGGGCTTCCTGGTCTTCTCGGATTCCTCGCAGGCCCGCAGCAGTTCCTCGTCGAACGACTTGCGGTTGGCCAGGTTGGTCAGGGCGTCGGTCATGGCGTCGCGCCGGACCTGTTCCAGGTGTTCGCGCAGGCGAGCCACCTCGCGGGTCGAGGTTTCAAGTCGGCGTTCCAGGGTCTGGTTCTCGCGCTGGACCCTGGAGGTCGCGTCGGTCAGGCCGGTGACCAGCTTCTTGAGGTCGGCCGGATCGCCGGCCTTGTCGATGCTGGCCGAGGCCTCGGTCAGGGTGTCGCCATAGTCGGCCTGGGACCGGCGGGCCTTGTCCAGGGCGGCCGAGACGCTGGACAGTTCGCGGTTCAGCACGGCGCCCGCGTCGCGGATTTCTTCGGACAGGCGACCGCGCGGCAGGTATTCGGCCGCCAGCATCTCGGCGGTGCCTTCGGTGAAGGCGTTTTCGGCCCCCAGCAGCCGGGTCATCTCGCGGCCCAGCGGACCTTCGGGGTCGCCGAGATAGTGGAGCCACAGTTCGAAATTCAACGGGGTCGGCCAGACACCGGCAGCCTCCATCTCGACCAGCGCGGAGCGGGCGAGGGTGAAGGCTTCTGGCCCCCGGAGTGCGGCTTCGACCTGAGTCGTCATGGTGATCCCCGACCAGCGCTACGGATTGCGCCTCGACGAGACCTTAGGCCGGGTTCCGTAACGCAGGGTTAAACGGCGACGACAAAGTGGCCGCCGTTATCCGAGTTCAACCCCTGAGGGTAACCGGACGACGCAGGAAGGCCGGAATATCGTTGCCGAACCCACGTCCCTCGCGGGCGGGCTCCAGTTCGCGCTCGGGGCGACCCCCGGGGCGACGGTCGGCCTGGCGCAACTGGGGTTCGGTCTGTTCGCGAGGTGCGGTGACGCGCGCGGCCTCGGGGGCGACGTCAGCGACGACGGCCGTTTCGCCGAGGGCGGGAGGCGCGGTCTTCAGGTCGGCCTCGGGCCGGGGCTTCCGGCTGCGGCTGCGCGTGCGACGTTCGGGTTCGGCCTCGGAAGATGCGGGTGTGACCGGATTGGGCCCGGACATCGCAATGGTGTCGGTGATGGGGGAGGTCTCGATGGCGTCGGTCGGGGCGGTCGCTGCACGACGGGCGCGACCCCGGGC
>Ga0075012_10000152_pt1 | contig 69625 bp, 53 predicted proteins | sample All_14_2_FD_71474 | JGI IMG/M metagenome (GOLD analysis project Ga0075012, IMG submission 71474) | Freshwater microbial communities in response to fracking from Pennsylvania, USA - Allegheny Zone_MetaG_DW_15 | ecosystem: Environmental > Aquatic > Deep subsurface > Groundwater > Drilled... | reverse complement strand
AGCATCAGTCTTATTGCTGGCAGGTTGCTCTCCAGCAGAGCCCGATTCCTCTTCAAACTGACAGCCGTATATTAAATATATTTTCGCTAAAACTCACCAACCATTTTTGGCCTCATTACCCTCTTTTACTTTCTGTATTCATAACACAAAGGTATTAACAGTTGACATGTCAACAATGAAAAAAAATGACTTTATAATTTATTTAAGAAATATCTGCCGGATGCTATCATAGCTATTTTATGACCGGGAGTACAATATTGGTAGGGTACTTGCCACCAGAATAGATGCGTATGTCGCATGGTATAAAGTCGGCATCACTACAGGTATATATATTTACAAACTGCTGTGGGTTACGGTCTGCCAGTGGAAACCAGCTGCTTTGTATCTGTATCATCAACCTGTGTCCTTTTTTGAATACATGTGCCACATCGGGCAGATTAAAGGACACTTTGGTTACTTTTCCTGGCACGAAAGCTTCTGGATATTCAAAACTGTTGCGATAGCGACCGCGCATTATTTCACCTCTTACCAGCATTTCATAGCCCCCCATTGGGTAGCCACTCTCTTTTTTATTGTCATAGGAGAAGTCATCAGGAAACACATCTATCAGTTTTACCACAAAGTCGGCATCTGTGGTACTAAGGCTTGCATATATATTAGCCAGTACAGGGCCTGCCAGTGTCATGTCCTCATGCAGCACATCGGTAGTGTAGGTAAGCACATCCGGCCTGCGTTCTGCAAACCGCTGATCATCGGTCATGTATTCTTTCGTCCGTTTGAAGTGTACATCTTCGGTATAGGGGACCGGATGCTCAGGCGTACTGGTATACTTGCGGCTGCCACCATGGTCTGATGGGTGAAAGCCAGCACTGCCATTGGCATTCAGGTATAATTTCTCTCGTCCGGCATCGGCAGGTGGCCATTGGTTAAATGTCTGCCATTCATTGGCACCGGAAAAATATACAGTTGACTCCGCTATTTTATCAGCACTACCTTTCCCCTCCAGATAGTATGCAAAGAAGGGCTGCTCCACATTTTTCTGATACCATTCCGATGTTTTACTGCTAAACTGTATATTACCCAGCCTGTCCCCATCAGTTTTGGCCCAGCCACCATGTACCCATGGTCCCATTACCAGCTTGTTATTATTTGGTGCCTTTTTTTCTATTGCCTTATAAAGGTTCCATGCGCCATAGCAGTCTTCTGCATCAAAAAGGCCGCCAGTTACAAGTGTTGCTGTTCCCGTCGGTATATGTTGCACATGGTTGCGTGTATTGCGTACCTGCCACCACTTATCATAGTTAGGGTGTGCATATATGTCTTTCCAGAATTTAATACTGTCTCCCATCAGCCGGGCCAGATTTTTCAATGCTCCGGTTTCCAGATAGAACTTATAATTGTCTTTGGTATAATACTCAAACCCTTTACCCCACTGCGTAGTAGGTACAGGTCTTGGCCGTCCGAATATGGTATAGAAATTGAATGCATCCATTTCCATAAATGCCCCGTTGTGGTGAAAGTCATCGCCCAGAAACCATTCTGTTACCGGAGCCTGCGGGCTGGAGGCCTTTAGCGCAGGGTGCCCACTCAGTGCACCCATAGTGGCATAGTAGCCGGGATAGGATATGCCATATATACCGGCATTACCATTGTTGTTCTTTACATTCTTTACCAGCCAGTCTATAGCATCATAGGTATCGCTGGCTTCATCTGTTTCTTTTCCCCATTTACCTGCATTGTATGGGCGCACATCCATAAACTCGCCCTCGCTCATAAAACGGCCCCGCACATCCTGTAGTACCATTATGTACCCTTTACGGAAGTATGCCATGTAGGGAGTATTCCAGAATGCTTTATACTTATTAGCGCCATAAGGGGCTATAGAGTAGGGGGTGCGGTTGATGAGTATCGGATGTTTGCCCGGCATGTTTTTGGGTGCATATATGGCTGTAAACAGCTTCTTGCCATCGCGCATGGGTATGCTTACCTCCGTCTTGGTATAGTTCCTTACCAGCCATGCAGAGTCTGCATTTGCTACCTTTTTTGCACTCGCCGCAAGCCCGGGCAGCAGCAATGCCGCCAGTATCAGATGTTTCATATTATCCATAAACATACAATTATCTGCACGCATTAAAAAGCAAAGCCAGCATTACTTTTTACCTCAGAAAAAGTGTGCATTTGAAAGTATAGTTATAAAACAAACTACCCCGCTACAGAGCTTGCTGCATGGTAGCCACAAAAAAATGTTGTAGTACGGTCTGTTGATTCACCATCATCATCTGACAGTTTTATGTGCTTCATATACATGGCTTGGAATCATTCCTTATTGCTGTCTTGTCAGGTACTTATACAGTGTTTGAAACACTAAAAAAGACACCATAGAATAATGCCGCAATGCATTGACATATATCATTTTGATAGTTTTGCTATTTGCCTATATTGTGCCTGAAATTTTTAAAATTCCCATATCGTATGAAAACAACTAAAACCAAAAAAAGTATTAGCCTCAACTATGAATTTGACAAATCGTATCAGGAATATAATCTGAATGGGGTACGCACGATAAATACATTCGGGATACGGCTTACCCAGAACGTGCTTGACCAGGATGCGGCGCATCATCTTTCAGTTTATGCAGATACCATCGTTTTGAGTGGTGACCTGAAATATCCCGGACGGAATATTCTTCTACATGCCAGGAAAATAATGTTGGAAAACAATTGTGTCATCAATACATCTGTTACAGATGAAGACATAAAAGTTAAAAACTGGACCTCTCCTGATGAAGAATTGAATCCATTCGTTCACGCTGAATCTTTCGCTGAGCAGAATGAGAGATTGAATGTGTGCAGACAGGAGATTATTTTCGATGAAATTTATGACAAGATCAGCAATGAACTGAGCGATCTTGATTTCAGGAAAGAGAATTATCTTATTCGAGAGCAGGGGGAGGGGAAAAAAATACCGGTTAAAGAAGCAGAACTATACGTAGCCCTTATTAACCAAATTATATGCGTACCAGACCTGTATAAACGCCTGGAAAAGTACCTGAAAACGGGCGATGTGCCCAATGAAGTGCTGGAAAAAATCAGCACTATGGCACAAGAAGCAGAATACCTCAGAATGGCCTATTTGTCAGCAGAGGGTAGAGCAAGAGTATTGCTGAACCGTGCCGTATTGGATGCTATATTTCCTGGGTTGCTGCCTGATAAAATAGCCAGATGGCAGGATTTTTTGCCTGGCATGGGTGCATTGAATGGTCGTGATGGTATTTCTGAACTCGATAAAAAATGGAAAGGCCCGGCCTCAATGGACGGCACGAATGGCTGGCACGGAATGGCTGGAAGTAATGGCCTTGATGGGGGAAATGTGACAATTGTGGCTGAAACGCTGGAAAAGGGAGCGTTTCGTCTTAGTTTCCATACGGGTGGTAGCAGGGGAGGGAGAGGGCAGAATGGAGGCAACGGTGGTAGCGGGTACAAGCATCCTCAACGTGAGGAAAGATTATGGGAGTCAGGGGGTGCCCGGAGCCATGAGTCCGATCCTCGCAGCTACTTCAGATTGGAAGATGTATATGATCATACCTCTGGCTTTTTTTCCTCAAAAATTACATTTAACCGCGCTAAGGCAACAGAATGGTTGCGGAAAGCATTCGGCGACCTGGATAAGGGGGGTAACGCTGCCAGCGGGGGCAATGCAGGTGCGCCAGGTAGCGGGGGTAATGGGGGAGATGTATTAATAGCGCTGGTTCACAATACGTTTTCAGGAAGTGATTTTATAATCCATGCATCGGCAGGCAAGGGTGCTGAAGTGGCAAGTGCAGGATATGCCGGCGCTATGGGTAAAAGCAGCGCCATAAATGGTGTATTCATTTCTATTGCCAAAGACAACGAAATAAACCCGGACAAAGCAACATTTGAAGGCATTTACAGGGAGAATAACAGTAAAAATGGTGCTAATACTGCTTATGCAACAGATGGAAAGTGTGGAACCTTCAGCCTTATCGGATTACAGTATAGCGAATTGTATTCCGGACGCTGGCATCTGAATGCAGTACCGGTAAATGAGACGCTTGTGGAGGAGCGTTTTGACTGGAAGAGGCGCAAAGATTGGGCTTCAGCAACCGATTATCTGAAATCAAGGGAGTTGTTTAAAGGCGGTATTGCGGGATACAAACTCTGGCTCAGATTGGGAGCCGTTGCAGCTAACGAAATGATGCCGGCAAATGCTGGCGTGGTTACAGTGGCAGCACCCGTATCTCTGGAGAAAATCACGGTAAAAACGGACCGGTCTTTCCCGGAGGCAATAGGTGACGTGAGCTATGCCGCTATAGAGACTATAGTAGAATCCCGGTGGTTAAAATCCATAAGGTTTTCAACAGATCAGGTATTGATGACCCTCGCAGAAGCAAAGAGACTGTACGTGTCAGGTAATTTGAAAAAAGTACGGGAACTGCTTACCTGGCTGAAACACATATTGCCATCAGAAGATCGAGGCACAGATATAGCAGAGACAGATATCGTAAAGAAATTTCTTTGGTTTGCTGCATCTATACCATCAGCTACAAAATACCGCACCAGTGAATTCGGATCTACATTCTTCAACGATGTTTTTGCACTGTCAGATAGCATCGATGTCCGGGAGGTACTACAGCAGGAGGGCAATAGCAGATACTTATCGGGCATGGTATCGCTCTTTTACAACCATTGTGGGCTCATAAAAGAACTTGCCCGCACATATGAAGAAGACGTTAAAGTCATAAAAGGGTTATATACTGAAAGCAACATGGATTTTGTGGTGTTACGTTATGCCGGCAACTATACGAATGTGCTGCTTAATTTTATGGACTCCGGTGCAGATTATGCAGGTAATACCCTATACTATGCGCCCACACTCACGCTAAAGAAATACCTCGCTGCCACTGATGACCTGCTTAAATGTGGGAACGCAATTGAGCGTGAATATAAAAAGTGGTATTACGAATTTACAGAAAATAAGGAGGAACTGGAGAAGCTGAGCAAGTCTCAAAAAGAAACAATAGATCTTGCAGGCAGTATTAACACTTACTATGAATTCGCTCTGCAAAAGAAAACTGATGCAGCAGGGCAGCTTCATCGTTATACCTCTCTGCTACACCTTAAAAGACAGGATATAGAAAACAAGCTACAGGAATATCAGAGATCCGCACACGAAACCCTTAATGCGCGACAAGCCATGAGTATGTTGAATTTTGCCGCGCAGACTATTCTTATTTCAACAGGAAATACGGGCGCAGCTCAGGGGGTAAATTTTCTCTTCAGGTCGGCACCGGGTCTGATAAACTCTATACATCATCAGGAGCCAGACCCAATGCAACTGGAAAGTATAAAGAATGCTATAACAGAGTCTGGTGTATCCCTGAAAGCTATTGAGGCACGTATGAATGGTAACATACAAACAGTTAATACATCGCAGACCATTGTAGCCTCGCCGGTTCCTGAACCTCCGGCCAATGACTTACCACCATCGGCCGGAACGGAACATCCCCGTTTATTGCTCAAGGATATAGTGAATGTAGAAAACCTTCTCGGTGAAAGTGGGGGGCTGAATGACGATGAGTACCGGTTTGCAGCAAGATATGCAGGGGGTGGGGTCCCCCATGTAAATGCCAGACCTGTATCAGAAGAAGAACTTAAAGCGATTCTGAATAACACAGAGGACACGGGCCGTACACAGCCAGCCACTGCAAAATCAGGGGTGGAAGAATCCGGCATAACAGATGATGAAAAGCTGAAGACAAAAAGCAGGGTAGATTACAAACAATTGGGTCTGGTACTCATCCCTATGGTGGAAGCTGCAACAGACATGGTGAAGGTTTCTGAAGCAATGGAAAACCTGCAGAATGAAGTTGGGGGCGAGGCGTTGAAGGTAGCCATCAGAACCGGAACGTATAACGAGCTCATTGATAAATTTGCATCTTATGCCCCAAAGGAGGCCGGTATGTTCAAGTCTGCAATTGCTGAATATACTCAGCTGGCAACACAGAAAAACCTCTTACAACTTGAGTATTATGCGCAGCATCTGCGTGCAGCGGAGGCATACACCAAAAAAGCCTTGCTGGCAGGAGAGTCTGGGCGCATCAAAGAGCTGTCTGCCAGGCTGGGTGACGACCGGATAAGAGAAAGAATGCTCTACTGGAAGTCCTTGTATGACTATTACCGTGATATCATTTTTGACAGTATTTATATAGCATATAAAGCGTACTGTTATGTAACATTGAGCAATTTCCCCCTTATTGGCGAACGTCAGCTGAAAGAGCAGAGTGGCGAAATTCCTGTTATGCCCCCGGAAGACGGTCTGAATATCTTAAGGGAGTTCGAAAGAACATTTTCAAACCAGAATATGACCAGTCTTGAAGTGCTGAAAAACAAAATTGGTTCCGCGCTACTCAGGCATGAAGAGCAGGCTAGCGCATTTTTATCCAAAACAGATACCAATATTTCATGGCAGAATGTGCCAAGGGTGATTTTCAGAAAAGCAGACTATCCGCATCAGTTTGAACAACTGATGCGCGGGCAGGATACTTTGTTTACTATAAGTCCTGAGCATCCTGAATTTAAAAATCGCTACGGACTTTCGTTCGACTCTGTTTCGGTAGTTTTAGGCGGTCTTACTTCTGCAAACCATAAAATGATGATACGGGTACAATGCGGGGGACTGATAAGAAACAGGAACAGGAATGGCGAGATTGTTTCGTATATCAGCAAGACGCACGATGGGGCCTACTGTTACGAGGCCGTGCCGAAAAAGGAAGACGACGGAAGTGGCACATTAGTTTACGAAGACAAAAAATACCACTATAAACAGCTGGAGATGTTGAATATGAGTCCGGGTTATGCACCACTCAGCCCATGTGCCGACTGGACCATAGGATTCATCAGTTCAGATTTATACAATCAGTCCGTCAATATATCTGACATTGATGAGGTAGTTTTCCTGTTCCATATCAAATCTAAGATTCTTACTACCCGTCATGTGTAGTTGGTGCCTCTACTTCGTACTGCATGATACAGGCAGCTTTCACTTTGCCGTGAAGGTCATATTGCAACGGCCTGTTGATAGCCTGGTCCTGAGGCGCTGATGCCAATAGATTTACGGGTATTATACATAATAATTAAATGAGGCATCTTTATGGGATGCCTCATTTAATTTTATACATTAATTTCCTTCAACTATCCGATAGTTACTCACCCCCCGACTCGTTCGTTCCTTTTACCTCCACCAGCCTGAAGCCCAGTGACCTTGATTTTGTATCGGGCAGGTATGCGGCACGTCTTGTTACTGTTACTTCATACGCGGTATTCTCTACAGAGCCGCCACGTACCACTTTCGATTTTCCTCCCGTTGGTCCGGTTGGGTTTTCTACAGTATCTCTGCTGCCATAGCTGCGTGTATACCAGTCGCTGCACCATTCTTCAGCATTTCCACACATATCATACAGGCCAATGTCGTTCGGCTGTTTTCTGCCCACCGGGCGCACATTGCCATTCGTATTTTCTTTGTACCATGCTATGGATTGTGGTCCGGCACTGCGGCCTGCATATCGTTGGCCTGTTTTTTTCTTTTCGGCTACGCGTAGTCCCTGGTTCTTTTCAGCTACCAGAAATTCGTTAACGCCGCCGCGCGATGGTTTGCCTGGCTTTATCAGATGTTCCGTTACTCCGCCACGTGCTGCATATTCCCATTCAGCTTCTGTAGGCAGTCGGTAAGTCTTTCCGGTAAGCTCATTCAGCCTCTTGATAAATTCCTGCACATCATCCCAGCTTACATTGGTTACAGGGCATTCTTTACACTGGTGGTGCGATGGATTGTCTTCCATCACAGCCTCCCATTGTTCCTGTTTTATCTCATACTGCCCCATGTTATAATCTGCCAGCTTCACGGTGTGGGCTGGTTTTCTGTCGGTAGTACCATTATCATCGCCAAGATCAAAGTAGCCACCGGCTACTTTTACCGTAGCAATCTGTAGTGGTCCCTGTATGGTTTTGTTGTACTTCCTCTGGGCCGTAGCAGGTACTGTAAACAGCAGCAGCAAAAAGGATGACAAGCCTGATCTCATAAAGTATACTTTGTTTTTGTTGTGTTGTTAGGTTAGTTCATCTGCACCACCTGAGTCGGCTCCAGATTGGCATTGCGTATGGCCACATTACGTGCCACCGTTTGCGCCAGAGTAGTAAATGCAGCCTTTGCTATCGGCTCATCATCTACTATAGCTGGTATGCCTCTGTCTCCTCCCTCACGTATGCCTTGTACTATCGGTATTTCGCCCAGGAAAGGCAGTTCAAACTGCTCTGCCATCCGCCGCGCGCCACCCTGACCAAAAATGTAATATTTATTATCAGGAAGTTCCCGCGGTGTAAAATAAGCCATATTTTCTACAATTCCGAGCACTGGTACATTGATCTGTGGCTGTTTGAACATCATTATCGCCTTCCTTGCGTCTGCAGCAGCCACTGCCTGTGGTGTAGATACGATTACTGCGCCGGTTACCGGTACTGTCTGCACCATTGTCAGATGCACATCCCCTGTTCCAGGCGGCAGGTCTATTATCAGGTAGTCCAGTTCCTGCCAGTACACATCGCTTATAAACTGTTTCAGAGCTGAGCTGGCCATTGGTCCCCGCCATATAACTGCCTGTTTTTCATCTATCAGCAATCCTATAGACATAGCTTTTACGCCATACCGCTCTATAGGTACTATCATGCCCTTACCGTTTACTTCTGTCATTTTAGGGCGCTCATCGCGCATGCCCAGCATTATGGGTATAGACGGGCCATATATGTCAGCATCCAGCAGGCCTACTGATGCACCTTCCTGTGCCAGTCCTATTGCCAGGTTGGCAGACACTGTCGACTTACCTACGCCTCCTTTGCCCGATGCTACCATAATAATGTTTTTCACACCAGGCAGCACTGATTTATTATCCTTACGGTTACTGTTTACGTTTGATGTCATGTTTACCTTCACCACAGCTTCCTTGTCCACCAGTATGCGTATGGCATTCACGCAGGCCTTCTCTATCATCTCTTTCAGCGGACATGCCGGTGTGGTAAGTATCACAGTAAATGATACGTTTTTGCCGTCTACCTCTACATCCTTTACCATGTTCAGCGTCACCAGGTCTTTTCCCAGATCCGGCTCTTCTACCTGGCTCAGCGCTGCCAATACTGCTTCTTTTGTTATCATATCTAATCCTTTGTTAAAGTGCTTTCCTCTGCTCACAAAAGTACACTAAAACAGGTTTACTTTGTTTTGGCTCATATATACAGAAGCAATACTGGAATAGCCCACCGGCCTCTCTTCAGCAGCTTGATGCAAAATGAGTAAATTTGTCTTGCGATGCGATTAAAACTTACTATCTACATCTCTCTGCTGTTCACACTCATGCTCGGTCTTACTTCCGCAGCACAGGCACAGACCACAGAAGGGATCATTCAGATTAATGGCGTTATCATGACTGCCGACAGCCTGCGTGCGGTGCCCGGTGCTACCGTATTGGTAAAAAACAAGAACAGGGGAGTGGAGGCCGAATATACAGGTGTGTTCTCCATCGTGTGTTATAAAGGGGATACCCTCCAGTTTTCATGTGTTGGTTACCGGCCCAAAGAGTTTCCGGTATCTGTAGACCTTCCCGGACAGTACTATTCGCTGATACAACTCATGGTACAGGATACCTTCTACCTGCCAGAGACTATTATACGTCCGCTGCCCTCCAAACAGGCCTTCGACTATGCATTCAAGTACTGGGATATTCCTAACGACCAGTATGAAATAGCCCGTAAGAACACTGATGCCTATCTGTTGCGTATGCTGGCTTACACCACTCCGCTTGATGGTAAAGAAGCCCAGACAAGAGCACTGCGCCAGCAGGCTGCCGAAGCAGTGTATTATGGCCAGCGGCCACCTATGAACATTTTCAGTCCTATAGCATGGGGTGAATTCTTCGAGGCATGGAAACGTGGCGATTACCGGAGAAAAAACTATAATCCTTACCGTAAGTTAAAGTAAAAACTAACGGCCTGCATTTCCTGTGGATAACTGTTTGTCGCTTTAACCCTCCTTTGGCTTACATATCCTTTATTAACTATTACCTTAGCCATATACCATTAATTTCTCAGGGATATGCGCGTTTTAAACGGTTATATTATTAGTTCGGCTATTTACGGATGCCTTATTACACTGGCATGTACCTCTGGTGCCGCACATAAAAAACAAAATGCAGACATTCCTCAGGCCGAGAGTGGTGATTCGGTAGTTGCTATGCAGGACACTGCAGTCTCGCCACCACCACCACCGCCGCCTCCTACATTAGATACGGCAGGCTATCGCCGGTTGCTGTTACATATGGTGCATGATTCTGCATCTGCCCGATGGCCGGTGGCCGAAAAACAGTTGCCATTACCAGGAGCCTTGTTGCCATTTCATCGTATCATAGCCTATTATGGCAACTTCTATTCTACCCGTATGGGTATACTGGGTGAGCTACAGCCCGACTCTATGCTGGCAAAGCTGCAGGGTGAGGTGAAAGCATGGCAGGAGGCTGATACTACAGTAAAGACTATTCCTGCCCTGCATTATATCGTAGTATCAGCGCAGGGGCAGCCAGGCAAGGCGGGCATGTACCGCCTGCGTATGCCATTTACACAGATAGAAAAAACACTGGAGCTGGCTGCAAAAATTGATGCCATTGTATTTTTGGATATTCAGGTGGGGCAGAGTACCCTGCAGAAAGAAGTACCGGAATTGGAAAAGTACCTTAGTATGCCCAATGTGCATCTTGCCGTAGACCCTGAATTTTCCATGAAAACGGGGAAAGTTCCCGGTAGTATCATCGGTACTTTCGATGCCACAGATATTAATTATACTACACAGTATCTGGCCAATCTGGTAAAGGAGCATAATCTGCCACCTAAAATACTGGTGATACACAGGTTCACAAAAGGGATGATTACCAACTACAAGGATATTGCATTACGCCCTGAGGTACAGATAGTGATGGATATGGACGGCTGGGGCTTCCCTGCCAAGAAGGTAAACTCCTACAAACTGGCTGTAGGTAGCGAACCGGTACAGTTTACCGGCTTCAAGCTCTTTTACAAAAACGACATAAAAACGCCACCATGGAAAACTATCATGTCGCCTAAAGATGTACTGAAGCTTTATCCTAAGCCTATGTACATACAGTATCAGTAATCGCACATTGTTACCAGTTATATACGGTGTTACATCTTACCCAACCACATTTTATGTAGATGGTAAGGGCATTATACGCAGCATTATCAAAGGTGGCCCCATTCATGAAGAATATCCCTCTTTTTTATGAGGAGATGAAACACGAAGTAGAGCAACTACTTGCTGAGCAACTGCACTGATTATATTGCACCTTTTGCCGTTGTGTGCCGGAAATTGCTTGTCGGATGTGCCTGTAGTGGGTATGCATAGTAGCAAAAGCAGTTGATATTGATTCTGCTTTGGGAAGGGGTTTAGACCATATATAGATGGCTATAGCACTTTAAAGCATCTGTACTGTTTTTCGGAGTTCCGGAAGCACCTCTGTCTCAAACCATGGATTCTTTTTATGCCATATCTTATTTCGTGGAGATGGGTGTACCAGTGGCATGTATCGGGGCATATACTTACGGAAATTCCGCACATTTTCAGTAACATTTGCCATGCTTTCCTTGCCCAGGTAACGGTTTTGAGCATACATGCCTATCAGTATTGTAAGCTGTATGTGGGGCATAGCTGTAAGGAGTTTTTCATGCCACAATGGTGCACATTCCGGCCTGGGAGGCAGATCGCCCGAAGTCCCTTTCCCCGGGTAGCAGAAACCCATTGGCACCAGCGCAAAGATACTACTGTCATAAAACTGGTCGGGCGATACCCCCAGCCACCTGCGCAACTCATTACCACTCTGATCCTGCCAGGGTATACCTGATTGATGCACTTTTGCTCCCGGTGCCTGACCTATAATGAGAATGCGTGCCTGTGGCGAAGCCTGCAGTACCGGCCGGGGTGTATGTGGCAGATGTGCCTGGCATACAATGCAGGCAGCAATATCCTGTAAAAGCCTGTTCATTAGCATGAATTTACAGTAGCTTTCCCAATTTTCAGGTTGTAATCTGAAAATGAATGTGCATCAGCATATAAGTCTGTGTACCGGCATATTGCCGTAGTCATATGGTATGTATGCCAGCGATGGGATTTTTTCAGTGATGATGATATTACCCAGCTTGCCCTGTTTTATAGTACCCATTTTATCTTCCAGTTCCATAGCCGCAGCACCGTTGATTGTTACTGCATTTATGGCTTCTTCCGGTGTCATTTTCAGTTGCGTACAGGCTATACTCAGTAGCAGTGGTACATTGCCCGATGGGCATGACCCCGGGTTGTAGTCTGTAGCAAGGCATACCGGCAGGCCAGCGTCTATAATACGACGGGCAGGCTGGTAGGTGATGCCCAGAAAGAAGGCTGCACCGGGTAGTAGCACCGGCATTGTCTGGCTGCCTTTCAGAGCTTCTGTTTCAGCATCACCTACACATTCCAGATGGTCTACACTCAGTGCGTTGTGCTTTACTCCTGTCTGCACACCTCCGGAGTGGTGCAGCTGATTGGCATGTATTTTGGGTTTCAGACCATATTTCCAGCCGGCTTCCAGTAGTCGTTCTGTTTCAGGTATACCAAAGAACCCCTGCTCGCAGAATACATCCATATAGTCAGCCAGTCCTTCGGCTGCTACTACGGGCAGCATTTTGTTTATTATAAGGTCTACATATGCCTCCTTATTGTCTCTGTATGCGCGGGGGTAGGCGTGTGCTGCCAGGAATGAAGCTTTTACCGGTATGCTTACTGCCTCCCGTAATCTGCGGATAACACGCAACATTTTCAACTCACCTTCCAGTGTAAGACCGTATCCGCTTTTTATTTCTATGGCGCCTGTACCCTGGCTCATTACCTTATATAACCGTTGCAGGCTTTGCTCGTAAAGTAACTCCTCGTCCATTGCATTAAGCTTGTCGGCCGAGTTGAGGATGCCTCCGCCACGACGGGCTATTTCCTCATAGCTTACTCCTTTTATCCTGTCTACAAACTCTCCATCGCGCGGGGCGGCAAATACAAGATGTGTATGGCTGTCGCACCATGCAGGCAGTACCATTCTGCCGGTAGCATCTATCGTTTCATCGGCAGTCATTTCCGGCATACTTTTCATGGAGCCGTAGCTGTGAATGATACCATTGTCTATCACAAGCCAGGCATCGTTTACCGTCGGGATGGACGACATTGCTGCACCGGCTACCCGGCTTACAGGTGTTGTATCGGCTGCTTCTGTCTGGCACAGAGCTGCAATATTGGTAATAAGTATGCGCATGTATAATTTATTTGTTGTTACCGGTTGTAGGCAACATTATAAAATGCCCGGTATCCGTCGGCCGACTTGTCAGCAAACATTTTCTTGTAATTGCGGGCAGATATGAGCAGGATATTCACCTCGGTATTGTCGTATTCATCCAGTACTGCCGATGCCGACAGGTCTGCCATATATGCTTTTGCTGCCGCTGCATTTTCAAAACCGCTCACTATCATTACTGCTTCTTTCATTTTGTAAAAGTCCAGTAGTAGTGTAAGTGGCGCTGCTGCGTATTTTGCCGAATCGAACTTACGTATATCCTGCTTTAGCTGGGCAGTGCGGGAGTCAAGACCCGGCAGCACAATGATGCAATAGTGAGGGCTATCTGCCTGATAAGAGTAGGCGAGTGGTGCATCTGAGATAACAGGTGCATCTTCCGGTTTACTATCAGGAGGGGTAGTCGTACCGGCAGTTGCACTACTGGTTGCAGGCTTGTGCACACGGGGAACATAATCTTCCCTGTACCATGATGGCTTTCCGCCGTTACGTACTTCAGAAATGTATTTTTTTACAGACTTTCCCCAGTCTGTAAGGGAATCATTAGGATTTGATTTCAGGAATAGTGTTATTACAGAATCAGCCATGTCATAGTTTCCTGCTCCGGCCCATGCCATAGCTTCCACTACCTGAAAACGTTTCTGATACAGGGCATTGTTGTACTTTTTTCTGGCATCTTCAGCACTGAGGCGTGCCTCTGTGTACTGATGTTTCATCAGCAGGTCATAGGTTTTATCAAACTGAGCTGCCACTTCTTTTGTATTCGCATCAGCACCTTTTGCCTCACTTTTTGCAGGTCGTAGCAGGTGTGCGTATTGAGACCCGGGAAACTTGCTGAGCAGCTCATTGCTATAGGATTGTGCTACATCCAGCTTGCCTTGCTTCACTGCTATCTGATAGCGAAGGAATAATTCCTCTTCCTTCTGTGTATGGGCAGGGTAGCGTACCACAAGTGTATCCAGCGTATGGAGCGCACTTTCATAGTCATTAAGCTGTTTTATATATGCTTTAGCCAGCAGTATATATGCCTTTTGCTGAATCCTTTTTGATAAATCCTGTTGTTCCTTAGTATTCGGTATTTTAGACAATAATGCAGCTTCTGTTGGTAGTCCGTTTTCCGTACGGGCTATAGCTCCGTCTTCCTCATCCCCGTCATCAGCATTGCTGCCTCCACCTGTAGCTGTATTTCCTGCTGTAAGTGGTGCTGCTGATGCTCTGCGCCAGTTATCAGTAAGCTGCCTGTTTCCCCATTTACGTTTAAAGTCTGAGCTGCCTTGTGTAATCAGGGCAGGGTTAGAAAAGTACCAGTTGCTTGTGCTGCCGGTACCACTTCCACTTACCGCCTCGGCCGCTACTGCCGATGCTCCGGCTACCTCTGCTGCAGCTATACTATCCCTTATCTTTTTTTCCTCTTCCCTGAGATATTTGCGGGCTATCTGGCTCTGTTCCCTCTTGCTAAGGCTGGCCAGATGCAGCATTGAGTCAATTTCGCGGATGGTATTAACCGGTCCTGCTATTTCTGACAGTCCGGCACTACGCTGGGCTATAGATGCCAGTCCCTTATCTTTTACCCCGGTTCCGTATTTGGCAGCACTGTCATATGCAGCCTTGGCATCTGTGTATTGTGCCTGGGCATAGAAAACCTCTCCCATAGCAGCAAAGGATAACGCTTTTTGTTTTCTGGAAGCCTTTGGAGTACGTGTGCTTTTCTTGAAATATGATATTGCATCCTCATTGTCTCCTGCTTTTGCTGATAGCTGTCCCAGTACATAGTGTACCTGGTCATAATAGGTGGTGTACTTGCCATCCTTGAGCATACGTTTCAGGGGCAGGGTAGCAGCAGCTACATTTTCACCATTCCTGAGTTTGTTGGACGCAATGTATTTCCGGGCATAAAAGTCCATTTCTATCTTAGGATAATAACCCAGAACTATTTCAAAGCTTCTTGCTGCTTCATCGTAACTACCCATATCGGCCAGTAGTTGTCCGTTGAGGAAAGCAATGCGTACTTTAAGCCACGAAGGAAGATAACTATCGTCCTGTGCTATTGTCAGTTGTTTGGACGCCTCCTCATAGTTTGCCACTTTAAGGTAGGCAAATGCCTTTTCTACCGCCAGTCTGCCAGTGAGATTCTCAGGAAGGTCTTTTTCAAACTCCAGCAGTGATAGTATTGACTCTGCATTTTCTACCTGTCCGGCTGTGGCATAGGTACGGGACAGCCATAGTATGGCATCATTATGTACCGATTTGTGTTGCCAGAACGCCAGCTTTGATTTTTTCTTCTTATCTACAATAGATGGCGCTGGTTTTGACCGGCTATAATGGGAGCTTCCTTTCTTCTTACCTGCTTTCTGGTCATTTGCAATAATATACCTGAATGAAATAGCAGCATTCTCATAATTGCCCTTATAGTAGTAAGCCCTGCCCAGAAGCAGGTACATATCATTGCCCCATTTTATACGTGGGTCGTGTATCTGTATCCCAACGGATACTTTATGTACAATACTATCCATATCTGCTGCCAGCAGAGAGGAGTCTTTATTGGGGTCAAAGGGGAACAGGTCTATGGGAGCGTCATACTTATCCCTGTTTGCCCGTCGCATATTCATTTCCGCCTCTTCCATCTTCCGGTTGGCGTTATAGTAGTAGTTATAGTGTGTGAAAGAGTTCTGGAAAAAACGCCTTTTAGGGCCCCACGGCTTTTTAAGCATCGATGTATTAGACCATTCTTCCCGCTTTTGCTTCAGTTTTAGCTCCAGGGCCAGTTTTACATCCTGTTGCTTCTTCTTTTCCTTAGCCTTAGCCATTTTTGCTTTCTGGTCGCGTTTTTTCGCCAGGCTGTCTGTTTTTGCTTTTCTTGCGGCAGCAATACTGTCAGTTTTCCGGGCTCTTGCTACTTTAGCGCTATCCAGTTTTTTGGTACGTACCAGTTTCACACTGTCCAGTACATGTTTTCTTATTGCAGCTATACTATCCCGGTATTCCTTCTGAACGGCTTTTATACTATCCAGCCTATGCCGTCTCACAAGGGTTACACTGTCTGTGTAGCGTTTGCTTGACTTGTACTTCTTTACTTTGGCCAGGCTGTCATTACGGTGTTTTTGTACACTTCGTATGCTATCTATGCGCTCTTTGCGCACGGCAGTAACACTGTCTGTTATATGTTGTCTTGCGTCTCTTATAGAATCCAGCCTTGCTGTTCGCTCATCTTTCAGTGCCTGTAGCTTTTTGTTTCTGGCTTTAGCCAGGCTGTCTTTATATTTTTTACTTTCTTTATGTTTTCTTATTGAAGCAATACTGTCACTTTTCTTTTTTCTAACTGCGGCTATACTGTCCGTAGCATGCTTGCGTGCCAGCTTTATGCTGTCATAACGTTCCTTTCTGGCAGCCGCAGCGCTGTCCATGGCATGTTGCCGTGCATCCCTTGCACTATCCTGCGACTTTTTTCTTGCTTTTGCCAGCGCTTCCCGTTGCGCGGTTCTTGCTTTAGCTATACTGTCTGTGCGCGCTTTAGCACTTTTCTGAGTGTTGGTATTTTTCTTTACGGCAGACTGTGCCCACACGCTTCCTGGTATAGATAGCGTGCAAAAAAATAATATTATATATGATATTATTTTTATTCTCAATTCGTGATGCTCGTTGCCTGATATAGAACGAAAAACAAGTGAATAAATTATGTGGGGGAAACCCCTGATAATGTAGCACTATGCAGGCAGTTCCAAAAGTAGGCAAAAAACTATGGCGCACAATATCAGAATAATGATAAATTAACAATGTGTAATTTTTTGAAAAGTTGGGTATTTGCTAACTTCGGGTCGGGACGATATTTGCATCTCCTGTATAATGAGTGAGCGTAAGGGTAATATCAATGCTGCACGTTACATGGGTTTGGCTACACAGTGGTTTGTGGTGTTGCTTATAGCAGTATGGGCAGGGTATAAGGCCGATAAAGTGTTGGGATGGAGTGTTCCTTTGTTTTTAATATTATTACCGCTAATTTCACTGGCTTTTTCGCTTTGGCGACTAGTGAAAGAATTAAACGGACAGCGTAAATGAAACGCAGATTTGTATTGATACAACTAGTGATATTTGCAGTGCTTACAGGCCTGTTTTTTGGTCTGCATGCTATGCAGCCGGCATTTGATACATTGGCGTTACATACTGCCAATACTTTAATGCTGGTACTTTCTGTAAGTGCTCACAAACTTGTAAACAGAAAAATAGCCGAAAGACCGCAGGCTTTTGTACAGGGCGTATACAGTGCCTCATTGCTTCGGCTCATGGTGTGCATGGTAGCTATGCTGGCTTATGTAATGCTCAACCGTCATAATATTCACAAGCCTACCGTTTTTGTCTTAATGGGTGTTTATGCCGTTTATTCTGCTGCAGAAACAATTTTGTTGTCAAAAACAGCCAGAACCTCCCAATCGGCAGATGCAGCATCCTGAATGTCATAGCGAAAAGTATATCCCCGAAAAATGAAAAAACACGAGAAGGCGTTTGGTTTTCTGGATCAGTTTCTACCGGAGGGTAGTTACAGTCAGGTTGCTCCGTTTTTTCAGTCGCATGCCATACATCTTACACTTACCAATGAGCGGAAAAGTGTCCTCGGCGATTATCGTCACCCTGTTAAAGATATACCTTATCATAGAATAAGTATAAATGCAAATCTTAATAAGTATAGCTTTCTCATAACATTGCTGCACGAGCTGGCACATCTTTTTACTTATATATATTTTGGGCATAAAGCTTCCCCACATGGTAATGAGTGGAAAACTCAGTTCCGCCATATCCTCATCCCTTTTATGGGTAAGCGTTTTTTTCCGCCCGATGTGGAACGTGCATTATACTCATATCTGCACAACCCCGCTGCAAGCACATGTACCGATGCCGAACTGTTTAAGGCGCTTTACCGGTATGATGAGCATAGGCCGGGATATAAGCTTGTAGACGATGTGGGGATTAATCAGTTTTTTGAAACAGAAGATGGTGAAATATTTCAGAAGCTGGAGAAGCTGCGCACCCGTATCAAATGCAGGAGTCTCAGGTCGGGTAAGTTATATCTGTTTCAAAGTATAGTAGAGGTGCGACATATTCGTCGCAGACCAGAATTTGCAAACATGTAGCAGTAGCTGAGCGTTTTTTATTTAACACAAAAGCTTCAGGTAAGTCTGTCTTTAGTTACCTTAACATAGATTTTGCCCTTTTAAATTTTCTCCTCTTCAAATTTACGCTACATTTGTTGCTTGCTTTTTTTTGAATCTGCAGCCATATAATGTCCTTACCACCCATTCTTAGATACGTTTATAATCATGGAACTGAAGAAGTAATCCGCAGGGGAAAGAAAATATTCTATTCCGGTGGTGTTCAGATGCTTGATGTAGACCATATTCTGGAGCAGATACGGTTCAGGGTGCGTAATGACCAGTATCAGAATTACTATACCGTTACTGTAAATAAGTACCTGCAGAACAAAGACCTGGCAGTACGCTGCCAATGCCCGTACAATCTGGGCGAAATATGCAGACACGAAGTAGCTGCGCTCTTTCAGCTCAATGATATACTGCAGAGTGGCTTTTTTGAGAATCTGAATATTACTTATGAGCAGAAGCATACAGTGGTACGTATGCGTCAGGTAACCCGTCAGATGCTACAGTTATTCACAGATAGTGAGGCACTGGATATTGCCGGGCGGGCAGCCGATAGTAATAAAGTAACAATAGTTAACAATCGTAACGGGCATATAGAAGCCGATGTAACTATTGATGGCGCTACATTCAGTGTTGTTGTAAAGCAGAACGAAGAACGGTATTTTGATACATCCTGTGGATGTAATGAGCATACGCACCCGTTATGTACACACAAGGCAGCAGTATTCCTGTTTGTGCTTAAACGGTTTGGTGCCAATCATTTTCACTCAAACCAGAACTGGGATATACAGAAGAACAAGCTGCTGGAACAATATGGTTATAGCCTGAGCGATGACCTGACCGGTAAATTCGAGTTTATATATCAGAACAATAAGCCATTCCTCCGTGTACTGGACCCTACTATAAAAAAAGTAACTGCCAGACAACAGGTGGCTCCCGTGGTTACAACTGTAGTGCCGGAAGAAAGCGAGCCGGAAAAGCGTTTAGGAGTGGTTTTTGATACCTCCCCCAATACTTTTCCTTTTGTTTCGGTGGGATTGATTAGTGCGCAATGCGACGAAAATAACGAGTTGCTTCCCGGTATAGAAAAGCTCGAGCTCAGCCAGTATGTAAACCCAATGCGATTTGTATCGCAGGACCGGGACCTGCTGCCTGTAGTAAGGAAGTTTCAGCCGGAGGAGCTTTTGCGTTATCTCAAGAAAACATTACCATTCGGAGACTTTCTGCATGATTATGACAGTCTCCTTAAGGATATACCACAGGACGATGTACGGGAACAGGCATGGGAATATTTGTTGCCTAAGTATCAGAAACTGCTGGATAAGCATAAAGAACACCCGCTTTTCTTTCTGCACAAGCCGGGGGGATTACTGTCTTCTCAATCATTGGAACCGGTAGCCTTATCAGGCAATAAAGTACGCCCACAGCTGGTGGCAGGTAAAGCTGGCAATGCTTACCGCACTGAGCTGGAATGGAATATAAATAATAAGGCAGTTCCTTTTAATGATGTTACATTTATCAATCCTGCGCTCATAATGTATGAGCATTGCTTATACAGTGTTGCAGAGCTTTCAGATATAGCCCTCGTAGAGCAGTTTGAACCTACCGGTGTAAAGGATATCACTGCTGCCGACTGGCCTGCATTTCTGGAAAGTCATCTCATGAAGTGGGCATCATCAGTGCATGTTCACTTTGCCGAAGAGTTGGTAGAGCATGTGCAGCGCACCACACCCGCACAGAGATTGTATCTGTATGAGCGGGATCAGACCCTTATTTTGCAGCCTGTGCTCTTGTATGGTAGTGTAGAGATAAAACTGTCATTTTTCGGAGATGTGATCGAAGCCCGGAATGGAGTAGTATCTGTAGCTAAAAGAAATGAGGCTGCAGAACGTGCATTTGCCGAGATGCTTCACACACTTCATTCAGATATATCTTACAATAAGAGTGAAGATGCATATTTCCTTCCGGGAAATGCAGTGCTTACCAATAACTGGTTTTTCAGGTTTACTGACCTGATGCGGGAGCAGCAGGTAGAGCTGCTGGGAATGGAAGGACTGAAAAACCTGCGTGTAAATGTGCATAAACCGCAGACTCATATTCAGGTAAGTAGCGGTATTGACTGGTTTGATGCTACTGTGCAACTATCATTTGGTGACCAGCTGGTATCTATAACTGAGGTGAAAAAAGCATTGGCTCAGCGACAGAACTTTGTAAGGCTCGGTGATGGCTCGCTGGGGCTTTTACCTGAAGACTGGCTGAAAAAGTACAGTCTGATGCTGAAAATGGGTGAAACCAAAGGAAACAAGGTACGCCTGAAAAAGTATCATTATAATGTACTGGATGAGCTGCTTTCAGAAATTGATGAAGAGGCATTGGTAGATGAGCTGGAGGCTAAAAAGGAACGTATGGAACGCATCCTTACAAGCGACTTTTCGGCTATAAAGCCGCCTGATAAATTGCAGGCTACGCTTCGCCCCTACCAGATAGCAGGATTTCAATGGCTTACATTCCTTAACGAAGCAGGCTGGGGAGGCATCCTTGCCGATGACATGGGTCTTGGTAAAACGGTACAGACACTTGCTTTTTTTCAGCACTATAAAAATCAGCATGAAGATGCAAGGTTTTTGGTGGTGTGTCCTACTACGCTGATGTATAACTGGGAGCATGAGATTAAAAAATTCACTCCCGAACTTACTCATATCATACATCATGGGCCTAAGCGTAATGCTTCGCCTGCATCGTACACCGGATTTGATATTATTGTCACTACCTATGGTACAATGCGCAGTGATATCAAAGGTCTTAGGGAAATACAGTTCGATTATGTGGTACTTGATGAATCGCAGTTTATCAAGAATCCCCAGTCACAGGTGGCAAAAGCATCACTGTTGCTCAATAGTAAGAACCGGTTAGCATTGAGTGGTACCCCGGTTCAGAACAATACGTTCGACCTCTATGCACAAATGAACTTTCTGAATCCCGGTATGCTGGGTAGCAGGGAGTTCTTTATGAGTGAGTTTGCTACGCCTATAGATAAGTTTATGGAGGATGAGGTAAAGACACAGTTACGTCGTCTTACGCACCCATTCCTGCTGCGCAGAACGAAGGAACAGGTAGCCCGTGACCTGCCCGAAAAAACGGAAACTATTCTCTACTGCGAGATGGGTACAGAGCAGCGCCGCATATATGATGCATATAAAAACACCTATAGGTCTCAGATACTGGGAATGATAGATGAGCAGGGTATGGAGCGCTCTCAGATGCATATACTACAAGGGCTTACGCGCCTGAGGCAGATATGCGATTCTCCCGCCATTCTCAATGAGACCGAGCGTTTTCATAATTATTCAGTAAAGCTGGATGAGCTGAACCGGGAGATAACAGAAAATGTAGGTGACCATAAAGTACTTGTGTTTTCTCAGTTCCTGGGTATGCTGGCGCTAATACGCCAGCGACTGGATAAAGAGAAGATAAGCTACGTGTATTTTGATGGTAGCTCATCATCTGCTGAAAGAGAAAGAGCTATTAGCACCTTCCAGAACGACCACGAATGCCGTGTATTCCTTATCTCACTTAAAGCAGGTGGTATAGGTCTTAACCTTACTGCTGCCGATTATGTGTATATCGTGGACCCATGGTGGAATCCTGCGGTAGAGCAGCAGGCAATAGATCGTACCCATCGTATAGGACAGACAAAGAATATTTTTGCTTACCGTCTGATATGTAAGGATACGCTGGAGGAGAAGATGCTGCAGCTACAGGAGCGTAAACGAGCGCTGGCAGCAGACCTTGTGTCAGACGATAGTGCTTTTATGAAGAGGCTTACCCGTGATGATATTGCATTCCTTTTCAGTTGATGCAACCTTTATTTTCTATACCCTGTAGGTTTTGAGTACCTTTGTCCTGTAGCCGCCATTGTTAATGGCTGTTATCTATGGTTAAAAAATCGCTTCGATGAGAGTACTTTTCTTGGTTTCCCTATTTCTTTTCATAGGTATATTATCGTACGCGCAGGGGAATAGTGTAAATCTGCTGGCTCAGAGTCCGGATGGTAAAACGGTGAAAATCGTTTGGTCGTTTAAGGATGTACCACAGGATATAATGGGCTTTGATATCAAAAGAAAGGATGGGCTCGGTGACTGGAAGCTCCTGAATGCATCTCCCATAATGCCAGGAATATCATTACGAAAAGATCTTTCTCCCACAGGTATAGATAATATTGATGCCAATCGTATTCGGGAGAAACTCAGAGACATGCTTGCTTCAAAAACAGTTACAGAAAACAATTTTGGCTGGTTTATGAGAAAGTGGAAGAATGGTGACCGTTCTGTAATGGATGTCATTGCACTTTCCAGAATGGACTTTGATGTTTCATTATTCAGTGGTTTTGGTTATGTAGATCGTACAGTGGTGCAAAAAATGGATTATAAGTATGGCCTGTTTAAAAGTGGTACAGATACACTTATAGCTCAGATATCATGGAACTATGGCGCTATACCTGATCTCAACGTAATACAGGAAATATCTTCCCGCGTTGTTCCGGGAAGTATGAGAGGTGTGGAACTGATCTGGGAGGCAAACTCTGATGGAATGAAGTCGGGCTATGTTTCGGGATTTAATATATATAAGCGGGGAATAAGGTTAAATGAACGGCCTGTATCGTCCAATGATCCCAATAACCCTACACAGTTTAGCTGGACGGATGTTACTGCCCCTACAGACGTTACAGACCATTACAGTATAAGCGCAGAATCCCTTTTTGGCATAGAAGGCACTATCCGCTCATATACATATGAGCCATCAGATCATCCTGCTAAATATTATGAGCCGGAAGTCACCCACCTGTCGTCAGAAGGCTATTTTTTCAAAGATGGTACCTCTGTCAAATGGACATTCCCTCATAATGAAGAGCGGTATATAAAAGGCTTTTATGTAGAGAAAGAAAATATGCCCAATGGTTATATAAGAGTATCTGAGTTGCTGCCTCCATCAGCAAGAAGTTTTCTTGACAAGTCGGGCTCACAGGCCAATTATTATCTGAGAGTCAGAGTGGTAGCGGTATATAACGATAAATCACTGATAGGGGGGGCTCCCAGATTGTTTAACTATTTCCCGTCTTCAGAACCCCCCAAGCCACAAAATATACGAATTGAAAATATAAATGTACGGGGTAAGGATGCGTTGAGAATTGTCTGGGATGGTCCTATGACTGGTGATAATGTTACTGCCGGCTACCGTATTTATCAGTACGATGTTTTAAATGACAAATTCACGTTGATGGCAGATAATATCCCCGTTTCAGATCACGAATACCTTTATTCGCTTGGCGCTGCCAGGCAGAAGGTTTATAAGTATTATGTGACCGGTGTCAGCCGGACTGATAATGAGAGCATGCCCGGAGATGTGGCAACATGGCTTCCTGTGCAGGCATCTGTAAAATAGTTCAGGCTTATACCTTAAAGGTTGAGAGTAGCTTCAGGTAGCTTTACATCAAAGTCTTTTAAAGTCTTATTTGGGTCGCCCTGCAGTCTTATTTTATCTTCCGCAGCCATCTGTCGCAGGCGCCAGCCCAGGTAGAGGTCACCGGTAGGTATGTTGTTTTTTGCCATAGCCTGGTTGACTACTCGCGATGCTTTCTGAAACTGAGCAGTGCAGGATGCAAACAGGTGAGCATCATAATAATCGGCTTTCCGCGATGTGATGCGTTTCCCTCCATCCAGTGTTCGTATAGGAGCGTCTTCTGAAACCAGTTTCTGCCACTCTTCAGCGTCGGTTTCTATTTCGGCATAGCTTACCGGGCGTGCCAGCCTGCGTGCCTTCACTACTTCCCGTGCATTCAGTTCACTTATGTTTTTTGGGTAGAAAACTTTGCCATTATCATCAAGGAAGGGCAGTCCGGCTACGTTTACCACATAAAAACGTCCCGGGTACTTACCCAGATATTTTGTGAGCCATAACAGGGTGCACGTATCTGCCGGCCATGGTGCCAGCCATACCCACGCCTGTATCTGCTCATCAGCAGCCATGGCAGCACTTACTTTCAGCATCCGTTCCATATCATCCACACAGATTTCACTTTTCTCTCCCGGCACTACTTCCTGCCAGAATGCAGTGCGCAATTCTGAAAATTTTTGTCCGTCTTCCTGCTTTTTTAAAGGGCCTACATTTAGTAAGTCTTTTATCACAACTACTTCACCTCTAAGGTCCTCATTCATATTCATAGCTTCTGCAAACGGCGCAGCTGCCATATCTCCTGTAACAAAATGATATACCATCCTTCAAACAATGTAAACCGCGAAAATAAAGACATAGCATAACAATACCGTCGTTGAGTTTAGCACTATGTGGATAACCTGATACTTATAACATCTGTCTCATAATTGCCCTTTTTGTAACTTCACCGGTTAGCAATGAGTGCCGAATACAATAAAATAATACAGATGCTGGAGATGAAGCAATTCGCTCCTGTATATCTGGCTGATGGTGAGGAGCCATATTACCTGGACAAGCTGACAGGTTACTTTGAAACCGCAATACTTAATGAGTCTGAACGGGACTTTAACCTCACCGTACTTTATGGGAAGGAAGTGCAATGGCAGGATGTGGTAACTGCTTGCCGGAGGTTTCCCATGTTTGCCGAGCGGCAGGTAGTAATACTGAAAGATGCGGCATCTCTGCGGGGTGGAGAGGGTGACGATAAAGGGCTGAACTCATTACTGAGCTATATAAACAACCCTTCCCCGGCTACAGTATTTTTCATAGAACACCCGTTTAAGAAGGCCGATGTACGAACAAAGTTTGTAAAAAAGGTAAAGGAAAAAGGTGTCCATTTTACTTCCGATAAGATAAGAGATGAAAAAATCCCTGACTGGGTAGAACAGTACGGGAAGGAGATAGGTTTTGCAGTACCCCGGCAGGAAGCTGAAATGCTGGCCTCCTATCTGGGTAACGACCTGCAGAAAATAGTAAATGAGATACAGAAAATACGTATCAATGTGCCTGATGATAAACAACTTACCGCACAGCTGATACAGAAATACATAGGTATTAGCAAGGAGTATAATATTTTTGACTTTCCCGCAGCACTCACTTCCAATAATAGGGATAAGTTATTCAGAATGCTCTCGTTTTTTCTTTCTAATAGCAAGGCTGCGCCTATGCCGTTGATCATTGGCTCATTTTATAATCACTTTAACCGGCTGTATGCAGCTCACTTTGTAAAGGGCAAGTCCGACAAAGAGATTGCATCTGCACTCGGTATGTCTCCCTATTTTGTAAAGGATACTATGAGTGCCTTAAATTCGTGGCCACTGCAGCGGGTAGAACGATGTATACTGTTACTGGGAAGGTATAACAATATGGCCGTAGGAATAAACAGTACTGCCGATGACAGGGAGCTGCTGCGGGAAATGGTAGGGCGTATGATGGAGGTATAACACAGCCCGATGGCAGCATAACATTGTAAAGGCAATGGAAAAATGTTATTTTTGCACTCATGAATGCATCATCTAAGCGGCCCTCTATGCTGGCTGCTATGTTTACGATGAAGTGTCCAAGCTGCAGACGCACACATGTGTTCGTGAACAGGAGTATGTTCCCGTTAAGCAAGCTTGTAGAGCTAAAGGAAGAGTGTGAGGTGTGTGGCCAGAAAATGAAATCTGAGCGTAACAACGGCGGTGGTATAAACTATGCTTTGAGCATGGTTCTGTTTTTTCTCAACCTTTGCTGGTACTGGCCGATTTTTGGTCTGCATTATGATGACAACAGCGTTTATTACTATCTCATATCCAGTACTGTTGTAGTACTGGTTTTGCAGCCATACCTTATGCGCCTGTCACGTATGATATACCTTTACCTTTACGTAGGTTTTGGAAACAGCAGAAGGGTACCGGCATCAGGCGATGATAATGAAGGGCCTGGAGCCTTGTAGTATAGCGGTTATTTTTTCCAGTCTTTACAGAAGTACACTTTTTGTCCACCTATGATACAGTAAGGTGGCTCGAAGCCGGGCATTGACGTAGCCCTTACATGCCTGTCTATCTTTTCATCTGGCCATTCAAGGTTTATGTGACGAAGCTCGTTAATTTCTGAGCGCATATGCAGGCTTGTACCATACCTGCTTATCAGATGCTGTTGAGGCAGTGGCTGGTATTGTCCGGTCACTATATGCTTTAACGTTTGCCGGAACAGGTGTAGTGATGCATTGCGGGTAAGCTTGTATAAGTCATCTACCCAGCAGTTTTCCGGTATGGGAAAACGCTTTTGAAATAGGATATCTCCATGGTCTATGCGAGGATCCATGATGTGTATAGTAGTTCCAAAATCAGTCTTCCCCTCTATTATGGCAAAAGAAAACTGATTACTGCCTCGGTATTCCGGTAGTGGTGCCATATGCATATTTACAGCTACCTGAGTTGCCTTTGCTATTTGTTCGGCTGTTAGTATTCTGTGGTATTGTACTGAATATAGTATGTCGCATACGGGAATATCATCGGGTGATGTAAGTACCGGTATATTATGAGCAGCAGCAAGAGCAGTAAGGTCATGCTCTCCCTCAAACTCTTTTCTGCTGGTAGTGAGAACGCCGGCTATATCAATTTCCAGCTCTTCTTTTACAGAAATAAGGTAATTAAAACAATCATAGCCTATAGGTTTGGAACCTAAAAAGAGGATTTTTTTTAATGCCATCCCCAAATTTACATGTGATAAGTGAGAGCAGAAAGGAAACTACTGTATTTTAGTGCCTTATGCATCAAAAACGCATCCTGTTCCTTACGAATCGTGTACCATACCCGTTGAAAGATGGTGGTAATCTGGCAATGAGAACCATGATAGATGGTTATATAGCTGCCGGATGGAAAGTATTTCTCCTTACAATGAATACCACCCGGCATACGGTAGCTGAGTCTGTAATAGAGAAGGAATTTGCTTATCTGGATGGTTGTGTTTCCGTTTCTGTTGACAATAGAATCACAATAAAGCGGATGTTTGTCAATCACTTTTTCAGTAGAGAGCCGGAGCATGTAAGCCGGTTTTTTACACAGGAATATGCCGATAAGCTGGAGGAAGTACTAAAACAGTTTAAACCGGATGTAATACAGGTAGAGAGCGTGTATCTTACCAGTTATCTGTCCCGTATCAGAGGTCTGAGTAATGCTGTACTCGTACTTCGTATGCACAATGTAGAGTACCAGATATGGCAGGGGATGGCCGGTAAAACTAAAAATGTGCTGAAGGCTGCATATCTGGAACGTCTTGCAGAGCGTATTCGTAATTATGAGCGGAAAGCATGGCATGATTACGATTTGCTGCTTACCATCACAGAGCGGGATGCCGGCCTGGTGTACAGGTTGGAAGACTCTGCCAATCTGATAGTAGCGCCTTTTGGAATTAATACATCCGGTATTTCTATGGCTGGCAATGAGCAGTGGGTAGGGTATCATATCGGTGCTATGGATTGGTTACCTAATCAACAGGGTATGCGCTGGTTTCTGCATAAAGTATGGCCGCGTATCCGCAGGATGTGTCCCACATTTCAGTTCCATTTTGCTGGCAGGGGTATGAGTGCTGACTTTATGAATACAAAACTGAAAGGAGTGCATTGCGAGGGTGAAGTAGAAGATGCTGATAAGTTTATTAATGATAAAAAAATACTTATTGTGCCACTATTGTCAGGTGGTGGTATCAGGGTGAAAATCCTGGAGGCAATGGCCCGTGGAAAAGTGGTAATAACCACATCAAAAGGTATAAAAGGCATAGAGGCAAAACCGGATGAGCACTATTTGCGGGCCGGCTCGCCTGATGAGTTTGCCAAATGTGTTAAATGGTGCCTGGAAAATAAAGCAAAGGCCGAAAAACTGGCAGAAAATGCAAGGCAGCTGATACTGGAAAAGTATGAGCAGGATAAGGTAATGCAACAAGTAATAACAGCGCTGGAACCGTTATTGACTCAGAGACATCACTCATGATGAGGTAGCCATTATCAGACTGTAACAGATTACGGCTCCCTGCTTTCTTTAATTGGTAGCTGCTTTCAGCAGCCGTGATGGCATCCGTAACCAATTGATGTTTTCCAGGTGCAGTGTAAAAGATATACTGCGTAGCAGCACATTGTTACTGCCAAACCTGTTACTGAGGTTGTCCCTGAAGTCACTACTCATAACGAGTGGGAAGTAGAAGCTCACCACATCCTGCGATAGTGATATCTCTATACCACCATCATACATCATTTTTGTAGCCTTTATATTGCTGAATCCGGGTGTGGGGTTGGGTATCAATCCGGCATCAAAGAACAGTCTTACCGGCAGTTTTATTTTGGGGAGGTCTGTACGCAGGTTAATGGCAGCCATCCAGTTGTCACTACGGTATGCGTTGTTGTAAACCGGTACTTTAAAGCCGCCCTCACCAAATGCATTTATCTGCTGGCCATTGAATCCGTCAGTTATGTTGCGACCACGATATGTGCCATCGTACAGGTAGTCATTCATACCGGAATAGGTGGCGTTGAGTATATAACGGTCAGTTATTGCAGGGTTGTCATTGATGGCAAAGAACTTACCCAGATATCCACGTACATAGAGTGCTTTGCCGGGTTTGTTATAGTTTATCTTAACAACACCTTCCAGATTCAGTTTCGCAAAGTCGCCATTACCGTGTGCATCCATTGTATAGCTGAATGGGTTGAATGTACGATTGTTGCTATGCCTGTAACGTAATTTGACGTACATATTATCTGAAGACATGAGGTATGGTACGGCAAGGCTGTCGGCGCCGGTGTTTATCTGCTCCTCAGTAATATTATATCCTTTCAGTGTAAGCACTCGCGTTACACTGCTTCTGGGGTCGCGCTCCCTAAAGGTAAAAGACAGTGACGGTGCCAGTTTGGTATATCTGCCATACAGTTTACTGGTCAGGTTTTTGTCAGTGACATCATTATGAAAGCTTTTGCCTTCAGCCATGAGCGTTATCTCTTTGAATGCATTGTGGGGAAACCAGTTGTAGCCTATAGCTCCTGTTCCTACCCATGAGTCGGTAGTAAATGAATACATAGGAGCCAGCGCAAAGACAAATCTGTTTTCCGGTACTGTGAGGTTATGGAACAGAAGGCCTAATGATAACCCATCATATGCATTGTTTGCCAGTGCCGGGGTTATGAACAATTTTTCGTTATAGCTTCTGTTCAGTCCCAGTACAGGCTTAAGGCTGAGGCCAAACTTGCGGAAAAGAAGTCGCCGTTTATAATCATCATTGGCAGTTTTTGCATCGGGTGTTTCATCGGCAATGGTAATACGGTCCCAGTTGTCGCCAGCCAGCGTAAGGGTACTTTTGTAGGTAAAGGGTTGCAGCCATCCTTTACCGGTTATTGAATCACCCTTCCATGCGGTAACCGATACCGGGGCCGGGATTCGGGAGCGGTTCTGTACGGTTACTTCCGTATTACCATTACGAACCCGGGCCTTGTCAAGCGAAAAATCTATTTTACGGTCCGTATTCATTACCCCGTCAAAGAACCAGTCCAGAGGCTGGTCGCAGTGTTTTTGCATGATGGCTCGGAAGTCTTCGGGGTAGGGGTGTTTAAACTGCCATGTGGTAAAATATTCCTGCATACCTGCTGCAAAACGCTCTTCGCCCATATACTGTTCCAGCCATCGCATAACTTCGGCTGTTTTGTAGTACACATCTATACCATAGTTGGCATTTCTGAAGTTTTCTGACCGGGTATTGATTGGCTGATCTTCTCCTGTGGCTGCAAACTGATAGTATATCAGTGCTTCATTCAGTGCATTCTTTTTTACTCTAGTGGCACTGTCTTTACCTATAGCTTTTGTAGTTTTTTGTTCATACAGCGTATTCAGCCCTTCGTCCATCCACGCATGTTCCCTTTCATTACTGCCCAGCATTCCATAAAACCAGTTATGCCCGGCCTCATGTATAACAACCGTACTAAGCCGTGCTGAAGCTACCCTGTCTATGAGTGTAATGGTAGGGTACTCCATACCTCCACCGGCTTTCATATCTCCCAGTACAGCTTTTATCGTGTTATAAGGGTAGGGGCCTACCCACTTGCCGTAATGAGTCACTGCTGTGGCCAGATGTTGGGTAGCGTCTTTCCATTTATCACTGTAGGATGGCATAAATGCTGCCCATGTTATTATCTGCTTATTGGTGCCGGGAGAGTAGGTTGTGTCCTTCCGCACCATGTACCTTTTATCAGCAAACCATGCGAAGTCATGTACATTTTCTTCGCGCCAGGTAACTGTTTTCCACTCTTTTGAGCTTTCCGGGAATGTGTCATTACGTTTACTGTAAAGTTTCTGCTCTTCAGCCGGTAGTGGCAGTGCCGCAAGGCTGTCCAGCCAGTTATTTTCAGACTCGGTCATACAGTTGCCGGTAGCCAGAACCACATAGTTGCGGGGGGTAGTTATCCGCACTTCATATGAGCCGAACTCACTGTAAAACTCTCCCTGGTCAAGGTACGATATAGGATGCCATCCCTTTTGGTCATAAACTGCAGGCTTTGGAAACCATTGAGAAACATAGTATGCCTGTCCTGTATGCCCGCTGCGGGAAAATACTGTAGGCAGCTTTACCCTGAATGGTGTGGTCAGCTTCAGTTTCTGGCCGGGCAGCAGTGGTGTAGCAAGGTCTATTCTGGCTATATCCGGCGCCTCTGCTGATGTGCTTGCATCTACTGATGTCTTATCGTTAAGGATAAACTGCAGGCTGTCTATATATCCTCTATCCTTTTTGTCGGCATAATAAAAGGCTGTACTTCTGTTTTCGTCCTGCTGCTTTGCAAATGGGGTATGATCGTTTTTATATGCATTGGGCCATAGATGCAGGTATATGAAGCGTAGTGTGTCTGGAGAGTTATTGGTATATGTAAGCTCTTCGTAACCGTGCAGCATATGCTTTTTGTCGTCCAGCTTTACTTCTATTTTTATATCGGTGCGCTGTTGCCAGTAGGTTTGTGCTGATGCCGGTATTGCTGCCATGAGCAGCATTGCTGCAAGGTGTTGCTTCATTGCGCTAAAATAAGGAAAAGGGCAACACACTTTTTCTGTGTTAAGCCCTTTCTGACGGTAAAGAAAATCGGGTTACCTGGCTGCTATCTTCCATTCTCACACTTATTTCCCATCTGCAACCAGGTACCCGTACTTATTCTGGTATTACTGTCTGCCTGTATTATGTGGCAGATGCTGTTTTTCTCAGCTCATCCAAATGGTTTCCTGCTTTGTGATACAGCATGTTGGTAACCTCTGTTTTGGCGGCCTGTAACTTTTCGGTAAGACCTGTTACCAACTCATCTACTCTTTCTTTCACTTCATCAATTGCATCATCTTTCTTTCTCAGGAGTTTTTTACGTGTTTTTGATCCTTTTGCGGGTGCAAATAATACTCCTAATGCAGCTCCTGCAGCCATCCCGGCTACAACGCCTGCTACTACTTTTCCTGTGTTCATAGTCTTTTGTTTTTTGTGGTTATATAATAATTGTTTTCTTCTACTTGTTATCTGGTGCTTTTACCGCCTATAATGCGCAGCAGAACAGATATTATTGCCAATACCAGCAGGGCATGTATAAGAGCCCCTGCTCCATATCCGAGAAATCCGATAGCCCATATCAGTACCAGTATAAGAGCTATACCATACAAAAAGCTTCCCATAGCGTTATATTTTAAAGGGTTAAGAAATCAGAATCCTGAATTATTATAGCTGTATACCCAGTGTGAGCTGCAGCCACTGATTTTTGTACCGGGGAGTACTGGAAGAGCCGTCGCCTGCATTGTCCTGCAAATCCCATCCGGCACGGCCGCCTATTACAAATGGCGCTACTACCACATCGGCACCAAACATAAGGCCCATCCTGTTTTTCCGGATATTGTCGTTTGCAAACTCCTCTTCCTGCTGTAGGGCATTGTCGCCCCATGTGTAGGTGTCATTCTGCCGCAGCAGGTATGAATAAACAGGACCACCCACAATATTTATAAACTCAGCAGGCTTTACCTGTATCAGTACAGGAACATCCAGATGTGATGTTGTGCGTGTCATCGTGTATCGGGAACCCAGCAATGTACCCTGAGCTTTGAACCCCTTCTGTGAATAGAGTACCTCTGGCTGTATGCCCAGGTATTTTCCCAGTGGGATACTCACAAAGCCACCGGCTACAAACCCGGCTTTCGGGTCTGCGGTAAAGCTCTGGCCTTTTTCGTCCCATACGTTTGAACCATTGATACCGGCTTTTGCCCCGATTACAAAATCCTCACGTGTGTCGCGCACTATCATTGTCTGTGCAGTAGCACCTTCATAGATAAACAGTGCTGTTATGGCGGTTGCAATTATTGACTTTTTCATGGTTTTGTGATTTGGTGGTTACAGATTGGTTTTCATATGCCGGACTATTTTCCCTTACGCAGGTCGCGCAGTTGCTCGTCCAGCTCGTCCATTTCATGGTTTACATCGCGCTTGAAATTTTCCCATTTCTCTTCTCCATCTTCCTTATAGTCATTCAGTCGTGTTTTTACGTTGGTGCTTCGCTCTTTCAGTTTTTTCATTTTGTTGCGGAAGTCAGCCTTTACATCTTTCTTTTCTGCTTCAAGCTCCTGCTGCAGGTCGGCCAGTTGTTGCTCATAGGCATCTGTTCGCTCTGCCATTGTACGTTTATAGTTTTCTATGTCCATTGAGAACTCTGTTGCAGCTTCACGCAATTGCTCTCTTGTAGCTGCGAGGCTATCCTGCATTTCTTCGTTTGCCTCCTGCATTTTGTCGTTGTTACATGCGGTAATAGTAATGCCGCACGTGGCTGCTATAAGCAGCGCATAGATGAGTCTGGTTTTCATGGTATTCGTTTTTGGTTTATGCCGGGTGGTATATTCAACAGGAGGTTGAAGTATTGCTGATATGCTTACTGTCCCGGGCCGATTGTTATGTTTCGTTACTTCAACCTACTGATACAAAGTTACTATCACATATCAGGGTAACTGTTACACGGTTGAGAGACTTATTTGCATAAATCCCACATGGGAGATGCTGCTATATAGCCTCCAGCGCCATGCGCTCCTCATCTACGTGCAATTGTCTGTAGTTGCTGGGGGTGTAGCCGGTTACTTTCTTGAACTGATTTGAAAGGTGGGCTACACTGCTATAGTTAAGCTTATAGCTTATTTCTGTAAGGTTCATCTCTCCGTATAGCAGCAGCTCTTTTACCTTTTCTATCTTATGCCTGATGATGAACTGCTGTATGGTCATACCCTTTACTGCAGAGAATGTATTGGCCAGATAAGTATAGTCCAGTCCCAGAGCCTCACTGATATACCAGGAGTATTTTACAGCGGGCAGATCTTCCAGCCCGTGTATCATTTTGATTACTACATTCTTAATGCGTTCAATAAGAATGTCTTTTCTGTCTTCCTGAAGCTCCAGACCTGACTGCCGGAGGTTTTCCTTCAGTTGTTCGCGTTGGTAGGAGGTTATCTCAGGCAGGCCGTCTACTGTACCTAATTCAATGCTTGTGTACCTGAGTCCCAGTTTTTGCAGTATGTCCTTTACTGCCATTTTGCAGCGCAGGCATACCATGTTCTTGATGTAAAGTCGCATAGGTGAGAGTTTTGTGAGTGATTAATAAAGTGGTTTACTCATCGGGGCCGTCGCTTGCCCAGATGCGACAGGGTTCGTTGATAGGTAGATAGGTATTGAGCGCTCTCTCACGGCATCTATGCAAGGGGTAGTGTGGTGCCGTTTCTGATGTAAATTTACAACCATCATACCCCGGAATCAATAGTTAACACACGTCTGCGGTGTTAAAAAAAATGAAATTGAAACTATCTTTTATGTTTGTTGTCTTTTGTAATTTGTTGATTTTCAATTTTATATAGCCGATTTTTTTGCTTGCTGCTTATAGGTTTGCTTGCGGAATTGCGTAAAGCTAAAGTTTTGCAAAAGGCTCTTTTAGCGTGTTATGTACACTAGCCATCAGCTGGGGGCAGTGTAGATATAAGGCCGGTCTTGTTTATGCTTTAACAGGTGGAGTGGGGGACTTATGGCAGCAGAAAATGGATGGAACAAGGGCTACCTTATAAATGTAGTATTATCAGGAGCGGATAGCGCATTCGCTATCCGCTCCTGTATTATTGTATTATGCTTTTACCGGAATACGCTTCAGTGTTTCCAGCAGGTATGCCCAGAATTTCTGAACGGACGATATCTGCACACGTTCATCGGGAGAGTGGGCGCCTGTGATGTTAGGGCCGAAAGATATCATTTGCATATCGGGGTAGTTAGTACCGAGTATACCGCATTCCAGACCAGCATGTACCGCATTGACGTGTGCAGGCTCTCCATACAGTTCCTGATACAGATTGTCCATAAGGCGCACTATAGGTGCATCGCGGCGGGGCTGCCAGCCCGGATAGATACCGGAGAAACTCATTCTGGCTCCGGCCAGCTCAAATGCACTGGATATAGAGGCGGCAAGATCCCACTTTTCACTATCTACACTGCTGCGGGTGAGGCATTGTATACTGTAAGTGCCGTTGGCAATAGCCACACGAGCCAGGTTATTGGACGACTGTACCAGGCCTGCTATTTCAGGACTCATGCGGTATATACCATTCTGGCAGGTATAGATGGCACGTAAGAGATGGCCTTGTACATCGTGTGGAAGTACATGTGTGGGCATTACAGCATCGGTAACCACAACAGAGATACCAGCATCGGTAATGCGGTATTCATCTTTTACTATGGTATCAAATGCAGCTACCGCATCTTTTACGGCCTGTGCTTTGCCCGTTTCTGTAACAATAAGTGCTACCGACTCGCGGGGGATAGCATTGCGCAGGCTTCCACCGCTTACGGTGGCTAACTCAATTCCAAAGTCTTTAGTAAGCTGCAGCAGCAAGCGGTTCATGATTTTATTGGCATTGCCGCGACCCAGATGTATATCTCCACCGGAGTGACCACCTGTGAGGCCCTTTACCGTAATGGTAAGTGCGGCATTGCCTGCAGGTATTACCGGGTTATAGCTGCCATCGGCAGTAACATCTACACCACCGGCGCAGCCAATGGTAAGTTCGTTATCGGCCTCAGTATCCAGATTGAGCAGAATATTGCCGGTGAGTATGCCTCCTTTCAGCGAAAGGGCTCCTGTCATACCTGTTTCTTCGTCTATGGTAAACAGCGCTTCTATAGCAGGGTGGGGGATATCGGTAGCAGAAAGCAATGCCATGATGGCGGCTACACCTATACCATTATCAGCCCCCAGAGTGGTGCCTCGGGCGCGTACCCAGTCGCCATCTACATACATTTCTATGCCTTGTGTATCAAAGTCGAATGTGGTATCATTATTTTTCTGGTGCACCATATCCAGATGGCTCTGTATAACTATGGTTTCCCTGTTTTCCATGCCCGGCGTGGCCGCTTTACGAATAATGACGTTGCCTGCTTCATCTTCTGTAACCGGCAGACTCAGCTGCTCACCAAATGCTTTTATGAATGCAATGACACGCTGTTCCTTTTTTGAAGGGCGGGGTACTGCATTGAGGTCGGTAAAGTGAGACCAGAGCGACTGCGGAGCTAATGTTCTTATCTGTTCGTTCATGTTTTATCTGTTTCAGGGTACTAATGTAGGAATATAAACAGCGAATAAGGTGTGCTGATATGTATATGAAATGTTGTTTTTACAACCGGGCTGCTGGGTTTATGAGTGATAATTATTTACAGCAGGTATCCGGGGGGTATTGCGAAGTGGGAAGTTTTATTTTTCTCTTACTGGTTGTTGTATTTACTTTATTGATAATCAATATGTTATTGTTATTTTTGGGGTTCAGAAGTTCCCAAAAAGGTTACAAAAATTACTCGCGTAGTATTTGTTATATGAAGTATTCCTGGGGCTATGTATGTATAAAGCCGGAAAGGGTGACAGATGTTTCAATGACTCAGGGTTTGGTTTGCAGGGATAAAGTTCGGCCAATACTATGAAAGTAGTACATGTGATTTTTGTACCTATTGCAGTGAGTAAATGACCTGATAATTTAAGTGTTCTTAATAGGGTATAAAGTACACATCCTTAAAGCCACCTTTGTTAGTGCCCTCCAGTATCATTCTGTTGCCATTAGCCTGGTCTGTACTAAAGAAGAATATTTTATCATCGTTGCAATAGTAGAAGTAGCCGGGAATACCCTCCTGTGTATGATGCATGCTTTTCAGAATGCTGTAGTTGTAATACCGCTTATTGTTCATATACATTTCTATGTTTGTGGGGCTTACCACATATTTGCGGGGTGTAGTTTTATGTGGGTTTTTGGGGTCCCCTGTTATTTCTGCTATCCAGGTGAAACTTTCTCTTAGTGCTACTGACTTCTCTATTTCCTCTTTATAGTCCGATTTTTTACCCTCTTTATCAATCTTAATAGTAACCTTGTTACTGCCATAGTGATATGTACCCGTTGCATAACCATTCTCATACGCACTGAGCGTCTCATAGTCAGGGGGTACAATAGTACCTTTATCCTTATGCAGGATGCCTGCTTTCCCGTTGCTTTTATAGCGGGCATAACCATCTGCATCAAAAGAGGAGATATCTTCATATATAATATCCACTACTTTTTTGTTACTGTGGTCTATAGCACCAAATTTATCTTTAACCTTTACTACGGCTATGCCATTAAGAAAGTTGTATGCTTTATCATAGCTGAATGGGATTACAATGTTCCCCAGACTATCGGCATAGCCCCATTTGCCTTTGTATTTTGCAGGCATAAGCCCTTCGGTAGGCTCTTTTGAATCTTCGAAATTATAGGATTTTCTACCTACTATCTGACCTTTATTATTGATGGCGCCTTTATATATTGACTGGCACATAAAAGCAGAACCCTCAATAAACCGGCCGATGGTATCAAACTCAAAAGGGGCGATAATGTTGCCCTTTTCGTCCAGGAGTCCCCATTTGTATTCAGACGGTTTTGTGCCTTTTCTTGCCCTGTAGAGGTTTTCTTCAGTGTCCCATATCAGTACGTTATATTCCATTCTGAAATCATATGCTGCTTTGGTAACTATTTCGCCCCTGCTGTTGATGGTGCCTTTTGAATAAGACTGATATACAGTAGCCAGCCCATCTTTAAAATCGCTGATGGAGTCATACGCAACAGGTAGTACTATGGCACCTGTTTCATCGCTGAACAGGCCCCATTTGTAATCTGCCGGTACTTTTCCTTTCCTGGCTTTGTATAGCTTTTGCTCAGGCAGCCATTTGAGCGCACTGTATTCTGCCGGAATAATGACTTTAGCAGTGGTATCAATAACACCATAAGTGTGTTGTATGCCGGAGTGTCGTGGGCTGTATATTATTATGGATTTACCATTTTCACAGAACTTATCAATTTCAGCATCGGCAAGTGAGCTGTCTGTTATCACAGTTCCTTTTCCGTTATACCAAAGCGATTTTCTCATGTCGCTCCATACGCTTACTTTAAACCAGTATGAACCTGCCGGCGCTTTCTGAATAGCTTCTATTCGCCTGAACCTGCAAGGAATGATTTCCTTGTCTTTTTTGTAATATACTCCTATGAACTCGCCTTTCCTTACCACAACAAAATCCTTGTATCTCCCTTCCAGTATTCTTTCAAATGAATAATTATCAGGCATTAGCGTTTCATTTTTAAGACTGATCAGTTTTTTCTCTCCGTCAGTAGCCATTTTCATATCTCCGATATTGTTCCATGCATTTAATGTCACTTCAAACATATTGTCTGACAGTTGTTTGATATTTCTATACAATGGTGGTATCAGCATATTGCCCGTTGTATCATAGAGCGCCTGATATTTTGGGTCTGTTATAGCATCATATCTTAATGTGACGATAAAGTACTTTTTACCCAGTGTATCTATTTTCTCATAATTACAGGGCATTATCAGCTTGCCTTGTGGGTTCACGATAGTACTTATAAGTCCAAACGTCTCGCCACAATAGGCAGATTTCAGCAATGTGTAACCATTGCCCAGATCTATATAATCGTTTTTATCCAGCGTACCGTATGTGATCTGCTTACCGGTAGAGTCAAAGAAATGATAGCCACCATTAACTTTTTTCATAATAACCCCGGCTTTCATTGCATCGGGCCTTTCCTCCGCCTTTTTTTTCTTTTTTGCGCTGGCAGAAATGGTTACCAGTAAGCTCATTAGTAAAGCCAGAATACTCTTCCTGCCAGCTATATTTCTGACGTTTTTGAGAAGTGTGGTGGAGTATTTCATATAGTTAATTCTGAGGTTTAAATATAATATCTGCTGGCAATATTCTCTGCATCATCTCTGAAATGGCCGTTTTGTATTACCGTTACTGCAGGGCACAAAAAAAGGCCGCTGTGCAACCAGCGGCCCGTCATATTCTGAATAAAATACGGTATCAGCAGCCATCTTTCTTAGGCTTGGTATCAATGCATGGCGACTCAAAAGAGACAGGTAGCAGCAGCTGAATAAAGCCAGCTTTAGGGTGCATGCGCATACGCTCATTAAACGGGAATACTTTTATACGCATAGACGATTTGGTGATGCCACTCATGTAGCGGCCGGCTACTGCATCATCCTGATGCCGGCCATTGATGTAGAGCGCACCATCATCGGTTATTACTTCAAAGCCATTTATCTGATCTACGAGTCCATCCTGCAGCAGGCGGCCTACAAGCTTCTGCTCATCGGTTGCCGGGGCAGCGGTGGTGGTAGCCGATGTGCTGGTGTGGGTATTGTCATCACCTTTTCCTGTAAAAGTATGAGCAGGTGGCAGGAATGCTACTGAGCCGGCAGCAGCGGCGATGATGAGCAGGGCAGCAACAAAGCTGCCGGGGCTGAATGGTTTGTTTTTCATTTCCATTATGCGTTTTATACGGTGAAACAATTGAGTAGACTGTCCGGTAGCGGCTACAGCCAGTGGTGGAGTGGTGGCCGGGGTGCGTGCTATAGCTGTAAGTGCCAGTGCATAGGTCATAGGCTGGTGTGTGTAGCGTACTACTATATCATCGCAGCAGTACTCGCGCTCGCGGCGGCAGATGGCCGATATGCCCCAGGTGAAAGGATTGAAGAACAGAATGGTCTCGGCTATGGCCTGCAGGATATTTACTATGTAGTCATAACGGCGCAGGTGGGCCAGCTCATGCAGCAATATGGCCTCCAGCTGTGCGGTACTGAGCTGCGTAGCTGTACTTACCGGCAGCAGGATAGTGGGCTTAAGAAATCCTATAACCATAGGAACTGTAGCTTTTGCCGATAGCAGCAGCCGTACAGGTGCATGCCATTGCATACGCGCCAGCAGGGTATGCAGCAGCTCCTGCAGGTGTGGTGGTGGGGGAGTGGTACCCTCATTTCTGAAACCCACCAGACGGGGAATACCGATAGTGAGCCTCACTGTCATTGCTATAAGTCCTGTCAGGTAAAATAATGATATCCATTCAGATATGGGATATAATGAAAGTTTTACTGAGTTTAATGAAAAGAGCCAAGATGTAACATGCGTAGGGTAAAATGTGACAGGAACAGATGTGACATTGGTTATTGGTACCGACTGTACTGTCGATAGCATATGGAACTGATGCCACCACGTATAGCCAAACCAGAATAGTAATGAAGCAAGGGCAGAAAGAGACAGGCGATAACGAAGCACAGCAGATGCAGCCCGTGTACACTTCAGTACCAGCCATAAAGTACTAAAGATAAGCGCACCCTGCCCCAGAGAGAGGATGAGTGTCCAGGAGAGTGATGGTATCCAGATGTTCATAGCCGCCGGTGCATGTTATGTGGTGATAAATAGTATATCATTTTGATGTTGTCATATCATCCTTTTTCTGATTCAGGTATTCCTCTATCATATCCAGCTCTTTCCGGCTGGGCTTATGATTGCCCAGTGCCTGCATTACCAGCTGCATGGCAGAGCCATTAAATATGGAATCAATGACACGCTGCACAATCTGGCCCTGTGCCATATGGCGGCTGGGTATGGCTGTATACAGGTGCGATTTTCCCTGTGCCTCACGGCTCAGTAGTCGTTTTTCATGCATTACCTGCATCTGCTTCAGTGTGGTGGTATAGCCGGCATCTTTATGCTGTGACAGCAGGTCATGTACCTGCCGCACGGTACATGGCCCATGTGTCCAGAGTATATTCAGTATCTCCAGTTCTGCATCGGTAGCCTTTATTTTTTCCTGTTGTTTCATGTACGATTTTTATCGTACTACGAATGTACGACGATTGTCGTAATTGCAAAAAATATTTCAGTTATTGGGTGGATTTTAACAAAAAGGGGAGGGTTATTGTAACAAGGTCAGTGTATGATCCGGACATTTCGCGGTTTGAGATGAAGCGGGATGCTTCGTTTATGGGTATTGGTAGGAATATTAAACAGTATTTTCTAGATAAGAAAAAACAAGTTGAGGGAATGCAGAGATTTTACCATGGCGTTAGAAGTGATACTGACTTTATTGACATTATAGAATGCGGTCATTGGAAAGTGGACTTTTTGAATAAATATGTTGTCGAAAAAGGTGTTGATACACAACTCGCCGTGGATATAGTGACTTTAGCTTCCTTTTATGAAGTTGCCTTGATAATTTCAGGCGATGCCGATAGCATTCCTTCTATCAATTTTATTAAGCGTTTAGGGAAGCAAGTGGGGGTTGTTGAGTTTATTAAGGGTTATCCACCAGAGAATAGAGGTCGTCAGTTTTCAAATAGGCTAGGTGCTGCAGCTGATTTTACTGTTCAAATATATGAATCGGATTTACAAAAAAAAATCAATAACAACTACTTTCAAGAACGGTGATGCAATATTACCGAATTACCGACAAAATGATTATTGTGAATTGACTATGTTTTCACAATAAGCTTCTATGCTTGTTCCTTGATTTTCCTTTTTGATGTTGTTTTGAATTTTGTGCCCGTTATTAGGCCGATCCAATATTGCTCATTGAGAAATAGCAATATCTCTTTACATTGCTTTTTGTCGTTGGGAAAACGGATTTTCCCAGCTTCATCCAAGCTGATTGCAAGCTTGAATTTGTTTGCATGCTTCTTGATTTTCTTTGTATCCGCACTATCAAGTGTCTTGCTTTTCTGAAGCAATGTGATTTGTTTGCGAATGATGGAATTGGAATTATTAGTAAACCAATCCTGATCTAATGATATGAGGTTATGACCAGCAAATGAAACGATATCATCATTAGTTGCCTCTCTGTAATAGTCCGCAAGGCTAAAAATTTTATTCGCGTTCACGAATGACTTAAAGAAGAATTTACCTTCTTTGTGTACCGCATTGACAACTTCATCAACAACGAATGCATCATTTTCAAGACGGTCAAACGTATCCTTGCTAAATATCATAACATTTTTGTTCTTGAGGAGCTTTCGCTTATCAAAATTCTGGAAGTAGGTTTCCCCATTTTCATGCCAGAAAAGTGCTTTGATTGTATCATTTTTCAAGTCCAAGTTGGGTGTCTGAATTGGGCTGCCTATAGCTTCAACCAAGTTCTTTGGTAAAGCCATTTCAACATACAATATTTCATTTTCAGCTATGTTGTAATTGCCATCAAAATCGATTTCTTCCACATCTTTAAAAAGAGTGGTGTTTCCATCAACGAAAATTTTCTTGATTGTAGGAATTACATCGTTCGTTAGAGGAATTTTTTTAACTGATCCATCTTCAAGGAGACAGAAGAAATTACAAATCTGGTTATTGTTCTTCATCAGGAAGCATTTATGATCATGTGATCGGTTAATGAGATATAGCTGTTTACTTGGTTCTTATTTATGATGCTTTTCTTTGATAGCAACATGTATGTAACCTTGCCCTTCGATTGGACTTCATAATGTTTGTACCTCAGAAAGAGCTTAACGCTTACGTTGTAGTGGATACGAGTCCCTTACAAAATGGGCATAAATCATGCAGACAATGAAGAATACAAGAAGATAAATGGCGTCTTTATCATCTCCCCAAAAAAATTTACCCCAAGGCAAAAAAAAGCTTAAGAAAAATGTGGCAACATTTGGATCGGCTGGTTTTAGTGACTCGAGTTCTATCTTCCACGAGGGCAAAGAGCATATAGCTTTTTTCATTAGTTGCCTTGAGATTAGGATTACAAGTATAAAAGCCGCTAATTGCCAATGACGGCTGAATATTTCTGCCAGTCCCATTCGTATTCCATGCCAGCTTTCGAGAGAGAAGTATAAGGAAAGCTTATTTCTGCTAAGTAGTGTATTTACGAACCATGAAATAAATAATACTGGCGAAAAGCTTGTTAGCCCAAATATATATCGAATTAGCTTTGAGTACAATTTGTTGGTTAGTAATGTGAAGTATAAAAATAATACTTATTTCATTGCTGATGAAAAATAAACACTAATCGATATTTCCAACAAAATTCAATAGTCCGAGAACAACCAAATAAATCGCTTCTGTTTCATATCGCTTGAAATCCTTTTTGTGCCCTGCATGGTGTGATTTTGATGCGAGCGAAAAGGTTGCTTTGTCAATTTCTGTTATCCAATTCAGTGTTTCCGATGATACTTTCTCGAGCCATTTGAACGATGATTCAATATTCTCCTTCTTTTTAATTTTTAGAAGATTTCGGTGAAGTGCGTCTAAGGTATTCCTACAATGAGCTACGCACTTATTGTAGTCTTGCGTATTAAAATACTGCTCAGCTTTATTGAACTCAATAAGGATGTCATCGTAGGCTTCTTTAAGTTGATTGTGAGAAAGCGGTACTTCTATAAGTCTAAAATTTCGGAAGCCTATCTTAGGCAATATTTTTTCAACCCAAACTGATCTAGGAACTGTAAAGCTAAGATTGACCGTTTCAGTTGACCAATATTCAGGAGCAGTGAAAGATAGGCTGTGGTTGAGTGTCAGTTCTTTTCTAATCAATAACGCTAATGTGATTTCGAGGGAAAAGACTAAATCTCCCTCTCTTTTCTTTTCGATGAACTGTAATGCTTTTTCACTAAGGATGAAATTCAAACTCTTTCCACCTTCCCAAGTATAGTTTCTTGGTGAAATCGCAGGATGAATAATTGTATGAGATAATAATGTTCCCAAGTTTCCTAGTCTAAGCTTGGCTTCTATCGAAACAATATCAAAGAAGTGACCATTCCTCGTCGGATGCAATGCGAAGTTTAATGGGATGCCTATTGTTGCTTGCAGTCCATCAAAATGGGGATATATATCACCAGGAATTACTCGTATCTTTTGAGACGTGTTCTGAACTGTGAAGTGGCTTTCATTCATGAGAGGAAAATTAAGTATATTTTATAAGCCGCAATTAATTGGCTTGATTGACTTTTTAGGGAAGGCAAATTTTGTTGTACCCATGTTGTACCCAAAGAAAAAGCCGTTTCGAGAGAAACGGCTTTTTCTGTGCCCCAGACGGGAATCGAACCCGTACTCGCCTTGCGGCAAACAGTATTTTAAGTACTGCGTGTCTAATTCGGCGTATGATTTCTGAACAGCGACAGGACAATCTTACCCAGCAATGCTACATCAATGGTAGCTACCATAGCGGCCACATAATACTGTTCGGGAGCGCGACATGGTGGGCAATATTCTCCGGGCAAACAGGGTTCACATACAGGCTGATAGTATAGCCATAATACAATCCCGACTATAGTTGTGGCACCCAATGCTTTCAGTGTATTGATATTTTTTCTTTGCATTGATGTGTTTATGCAGGTGAAATATCCATCAATCACGAATAATATACTCAAAAAAACTACAATGCCTGTAAGCCGGATCCTGTAGCACTGCGGGGCAGCACTGGCTATCATTTATCTGGGACAATGTTCGCACATTGCCTCTAGCTGCCAACCCACATACATCGGACGAGCCATCCTCAGGCGTATGCTTATTTGGCATTTCAGCACGCAAGGTTTACCCGCGTAGTATGTTACCATACCATGCCGTAGTCTCTTACACTACATTTTCACCCTTACCTGCCAGGGCAGGCGGTTATTTTCTGTGGCACTGTCTGTACCCGGCGGGGCCGGGCCCTACCCGTTAGGTAGTGCGCTGCTCTGTGCTGTCCGGACTTTCCTCGTGCACCTCTCAGGATGCCCGCGATAGCCCGGCATTGTAGCGGCGGCAAAGGTAGCGATAATATTGTGGCAGGGCCGGCAGGGTACTATAATAAGGTTATACAATTATGTGGGTAACATAGTATGTGATATTGTGCTGCAAACTTTTATATTTGTCACTTTAATTTTTTAACACACTTTTATAGGATGATGACACTGTTTTACCTCGTTCCATTATTTGGTGTACTGGCCTTGTTGTACACATTCGTTAAAGGTGCCTGGGTGAGCAGGCAGGATGCCGGCAACCCACGCATGCAGGAGATTGCAAAATACATTGCTGAGGGAGCTATGGCCTTCCTCAAGGCAGAGTATAAGATCCTTACCTACTTTGTAATAATAGCAGGGCTGCTGCTGGCATTCATGGGGTACAGTAATCCTAAGTCCAGCCCGGTGATAGCGGTGGCATTTGTGATAGGTGCGGTATTCAGCGCGCTGGCAGGCTTTATAGGTATGCGCATAGCTACCAAAGCCAATGTGCGCACGGCAGAGGCTGCAAGAACAAGCCTTTCCAAAGCGCTTAATGTATCATTCAGCGGTGGCTCTGTAATGGGGCTGGGTGTAGCCGGCCTTGCAGTACTGGGTCTGGGTAGCCTGTTTATCATATTCAAAATGATGTTTGCACCAGAGGCCGCTGTGGACAGTGAAGAAATGGAGCGTGCCATAGAGGTGCTTACCGGTTTCTCGCTGGGAGCTGAGAGTATAGCGCTCTTTGCCCGTGTGGGTGGCGGTATCTATACCAAGGCTGCCGACGTAGGTGCTGACCTTGTAGGTAAGGTAGAAGCAGGTATTCCTGAGGATGACCCGCGCAACCCCGCCACCATTGCCGATAACGTAGGTGACAATGTGGGTGACGTAGCCGGTATGGGTGCCGACCTCTTTGGCTCTTACGTAGCTACGGTACTGGCTACTATGGTACTGGGCCGCGAAACCACATCGGCCGGTGATAACTATGGTGGCATGGCTCCTATACTGCTGCCTATGCTTATAGCTGGCCTTGGTATTATATTCTCCATCATCGGTACGCTGTTTGTACGTATATCTGACAGCGTGGGCAACAGCACATCGGCAGTGCAGAAGGCGCTGAACATGGGTAACTGGGGCTCTATCATCATTACCGGTGTGGCCTGCTACTTCCTGGTAAACTACATACTGCCTGCCAACATGACCCTGCGTGGTTATGAGTTCACTGCCAATGGCGTGTTTGGTGCTATAGTAGTAGGCCTGGTGGTAGGTACGCTTATGAGTATGATCACAGAGTACTACACTGCTATGGGCAAGCGTCCTGTGTTGAGCATCATCAAACAGTCTTCTACCGGTCATGCTACCAACATTATTGGTGGTCTGGCTATAGGTATGGAGTCCACTACACTGCCTATCATTGTACTGGCAGGTGGTATATGGGGTTCTTATGAGTGTGCCGGTCTGTATGGTGTGGCTATAGCTGCAGCGGGTATGATGGCTACAACGGCTATGCAGCTGGCAATAGATGCCTTTGGCCCTATAGCAGATAATGCAGGTGGTATTGCTGAAATGAGTGAGCTGCCTAAGGAAGTACGTGAGAAAACAGATATACTGGATGCTGTGGGTAATACTACTGCAGCTACCGGTAAGGGTTTTGCAATTGCCTCGGCAGCACTTACTGCACTGGCACTCTTTGCCGCCTTCGTAGGTGTGGCCGGTATATCAGGCATTGACATCTATAAGGCTCCTGTACTGGCCTGCCTGTTTGTAGGTGGTATGATACCTTTCATCTTCTCATCACTGGCTATACGTGCGGTAGGTGAGGCGGCTATGAGTATGGTGGAAGAGGTGCGCCGCCAGTTCCGTACTATACCCGGTATTATGGAAGGTACCGGTAAGCCGGAGTATGACAAGTGTGTAGCTATATCTACAGAAGCATCTATCAGAAAGATGGTATTGCCTGGTGCTATAGCTATAGTATCTCCGCTTATTATAGGTTTTGTAATGGGGCCTGAGGCGCTGGGTGGTTTCCTGGCAGGTGCTACGGTAAGCGGTGTACTTATGGGTATGTTCCAGAACAATGCCGGTGGTGCATGGGATAATGCCAAGAAGTCATTTGAAAAAGGTGTGGAGATAAACGGCGAGATATTTTACAAAAAGTCTGAGCCACATAAGGCATCTGTAACAGGTGATACGGTAGGTGACCCGTTCAAAGATACATCGGGCCCGTCTATGAATATCCTCATAAAGCTGATGTCTATAGTAGCGCTGGTAATAGCACCTACCATCAGCACCGTGAAAAAAGAAGCTACAGTGAAGGCTAAGGCTCCTGTAGAGGTAAAAGTAGCGGCACCTGTAAATGGCGTTACCCTGAAATAAACAAAAGGATATAATATCTGTATTATTGCGAGGGTGCTGACAGGCACTCTCGCTTTTTTAAATAATGGGGGGTAATGGAGGTGAATAACCGGCAAATGGCACTTGTAGTCAGGTATATTAACACTATATATAGACAGGGTTTACCACTTAGTCCGTTTGGGGGAGGGGATTGGAACTATTTTTGTAGTTATTGCACGTAACTGAGCGTATTGCTGAAGCGGGTTCTGAAAATATCGGGTAGGGTACTGTTGGGTATTGTAGCATTGCTGCTGGTAGCGGTGCTGCTGATTAACTATTCTCCGGTACAGACATGGCTGGCTGGCAGGGCAGCGGCTATCCTTTCTGAGCGCATGAACACAAAGGTCTCAGTAGGGCATGTGCGGATAAAGTTGCTGAACAGCCTGCTGGTACAGGAAGTTTCTATAAGGGACCAGCAGGGAGATACACTGCTATATGCAGGTGAGGTATCGGCCAGTATTACTGACTGGTTTATATTCAAAGACAAGCCTGTATTACATTATCTGGGGCTGAAAAATACGTTTGTGCATTTGCAGCGCGACTCGGCCATATGGAATTACGCATTCATAGAGGATGCATTCAGCACGCCCAAATCAACTAAGAAAACAAAGACCAGCAGCAGCTTTGAGCTGGATCTGAGAAGTATAGCGCTGGAGCAGGTGCGCATACACATGGATGATAAGTGGATAGGCGAAGATCTGCACTTTGATATAGGCTCCATGGAGGTAGATGCCAAAGGCATAGACTATAAAACACAGCTGATAGATATAAAAGAGATAGCTGTAGCTAATACCGGCATCCATATATATGAGTACACCGGCGCACGTCCTGCACACCTGAGACCTAAACATACCGGTTTTGACACTACGGCTTTTAACCCTGATAAGTGGGGCGTGGCAGTGGGTAAGGTGGAGCTGAAGGGTTGCAGCTTCAGCCTTACGGATGGTGACAGGGAGCCCGTGCCGGGACAGTTTGACGAAACGCACATAAGAATCACCGGTATAGATATAGATGTAGACAGCGTGCAGGTGGTAGGTGATACTATTAACGGACGCGTAAATAATCTTACTGCTTACGAGCGTAGCGGACTGGTAATTAAAACCATGCAAAGCCGCGTAACGGTATCACCTGTAGCATCTATTTGCCGGGACCTGTATCTGGAAACGAACAATAGTGTGCTGAAAGATTATTATGCAATGCACTACCGGCACTTCCCCGACTTTAATAACTACATAGACAGTGTATCAATGGTGGCGCATCTGGATGGGGCACGGGTGGATAAGCGCGATGTACGCTTCTTTGCCGAAGAGCTGGATAACCTGCCGGACATTGTGGCTACAATAAGTGGTGAAGGCAGGGGGACGGTATCTGATATCTCGGCCCGTGGCCTGAAGGTAACAGATGGCGATGTGACCATAACCGGTGATTTGGCTATGCAGGGATTACCTGATATCAATACTACGCTTATAACATATGCTAACGGCACTATTACTGCATCTAACAAAGGGTTGATGCATTATGCCCCTGCATTAAGGAATAATGATGCATTTGCTGCAGACAGTATAAGCAGCATTGTATTTACCGGAATGTATGAGGGGTACATAGACAATTTCAGGGTTAATGGTGAGGTAACCTCAGCACAGGGTGAGGCTGGTGTAGATGTTCAGTTGCGTATCCCTGGATTTGTTGCAGACTCGGCGGTATATTCCGGTACGGTACATACCCGTGCATTGCAGGTAGGCAAGTTGTTAAAGCTGCCATATCTGGGGGATATTACTATGAATGAGAAGATATCGGGACACTCTTTCAATCCTGATAATATGCAGCTTCGACTGGATGGTGAGATAGGGGAGTTTGTAGTAAACGGGTATCGCTATCATAAAATATTTACTGAGGGTACACTGGCACGCCAGCAGTTTGACGGCCGGGTGCTGGTAGATGACCCTAATCTGGCGCTGGACTTTGACGGGCATGTAAACTATGCGGGGCATCAGCTGCGTATCAATGCAATGGCCCATCTGCTTGCTAGTAATTTCAGAGCGCTGAAGCTGACATCAGACAGCATGACTGCATCTGCCGACTTTGACCTTAACTGGGAGGGTAGTACTATTGATAACTTCCGGGGCTATGGTAAGCTCTTTAACATTGACCTGAGGCGGGATGCGCACCGGCTGGATATTGACTCGGTATATGTCAGGTCGGGTGGAGATACCACCAATCGTACACTGACGGTGAACAGTGATGCATTTACCGCACGTGTTACCGGCAACTATCGTTTGAGCTCCCTTCCGGCATCAGTACAGTATTATCTGTCGCGGTATATACCTAACTATATAAAGCCGCCAGAGAAGTATGCCCCGGGTCAGGTTTTTGACTTCAGGGTCACGACAGCGCGCATAGACAGCATATTTGCGCTTACCATACCAGATGTACGTGGAGGTGATTATGCAACGGTTTCCGGCTCAATGAATACGGTGAATGGTAAGCTATCGCTGAATGCTGACATACCTTACTTCAGTGCCGGTGCTATAGCTATGCACGGCATAACGCTGGAGGGGCTGGGCAACCTGCGCAGTATAGCCATACATGCCAATGCAGACTTTGTATCCATAGCAGACAGCGTGCTGAAAGGGGAGGCAAGCATAACCACTACCGTAGGAGAGGATACGGTTAACTTTACGCTGGCAACGGTATCGCCCGACAAGGAAAGCTCAGCCTCATTGTCAGGCACCATAGTAGCCGTTCATGATACGCTTACACTGCGCATGTTACCGTCAGAGTTTTACCTTAGTAAGGCAAAGTGGGAAGTGGCCGGAGGAAGCAAGGTAGTGTATGCTACCCGGTATCTGAAAGTAGATGATGTGGCGCTGTGGTCGGGGTTGCAGCGGATAACATTATCTACCAATGAGGCAAACAATGGGGTGTTGCTGTTAAATGCACACAATCTGGATCTGGCACATATAGGCAACATTGCCGGTATAAGCAGCTATCAACCGGATGGACGTATTGATGGTATCATATCGGCCGGAGATATTTTTGACAATCTGCAGCTCAGTGTCAATATGCGTGCTACCGGCGTAAAGCTGGGTAATGATACCGTAGGTAATATAAATGTTGTAGGTGGTTATGATGCAGTTACGCAGATAATAAATGTAGACCCTCAGACAGGGATATTCAGAGACCATGCTTCTGTGGTGCTCTCCGGCAGGGTATCACTGGATAGTATGCGCGGGCGGCCGTTATCAGGTGCTATTCGCTTCAGGGATGCCCGTGTAGCATGGGCATCACCGTTTCTTGCCGGGCTTATGAGTAACATTAAGGGCGATGTGAACGGTAAAGTAGATATAGGTGGTACTGTAGATAAGCCGGTATTGAGCGGTGGTGCACACCTTACGGGAGCAGCATTCCGTTTTGATTATCTGGGATGTACTTATCTGATACCGGAAGGCTATGCAAAGGTGACAGAAAACCGCATAACGCTGGACAACATCAGTGTGTACGACCTTTACAGGAATAAGGCTCAGCTATATGGCTATTTCTCGCACGATATGTTCGATAAGATGCGCATGCGGCTCACGGTTACTACTCCTAAACTGGAAGTAATGAATCTTACACATGAGCAGAATGATCTGTTTTATGGTAAGCTCACTGCAGGGATGGATTCATTTACTATCAGAGGGCCTTTCAACAACATAAGGCTCAATTTGTATGGAGGAAGACCGGCAGCAAAATCTACCATCTATATACCCGGTAGTACAGGCTCGTATACCGGAGGCTATAATTATGTATCATTCAAAACATATGGAGAAAATCAGGATCCTGCAAAGAGCAAAGTAAAGGATAAGATATCTATATACATGGATGCCAATCTGAACAATCTGGCAGAGATACATATAGTAATGGACCCTGCTACCAATGATGAGATTATAACCCGGGGTAGCGGAAATATACAGATGGATATACCACCCAACAATGATATGCGTATGACCGGGCTTTATACCATATCAGAAGGTACCTATACCCTCACTTTTGAGCAGTTCCTAATACATAGAATGTTCCGGCTCACGCCGGGCAGCACCATAGCTTTTAATGGTCCGTTCTCAGAAACAAATCTTGCGGTAGATGCTACCTACACGGCCAAAGCCCGCCTGTATGATTTACTCACCACAGCCGAAAAAACAGCGCTGGGCACAGACCTGAGCGATGCGCAGACACCACAGTTTGTAAATGTGATACTGCACATGAATGGTCCCATATATTCATCACGTCTCTCATTCGATCTGGACCTGGAGAACAACCATTCGAAAGGAACGCTGGCAGGGCGTAAGCTGCAGCTGATAAATAATGATGAACGGCAGAAATTTGATCAGGTAGCTTCATTGCTGCTGGTGGGTACTTTTATGCCTAACGATGGTATCGGTGGCAGTGCAAGGTCAGGCGCTATAAACAATGTTTCCCAGGTGGCAGCCAGTACGGTTTCTGCGGGTCTTACAAAGGCTGTGAATAAGCTGCTGGGCGACAGAAATCTTAATGTGGCAGTGAAATATACCAATTATGGATTGGGGGAAAATACCAGCGGAACATGGAATCAGTTGAAGCTGGGTGTAACCAAAAACTATATTAACGACCGTCTTTTGGTATCGGTAGGCAGTACCTCTGACTGGGGCAGACCAGCTAATACCACTACTGCCACCAACTTTAACTTTGCACCCGATGTGCGGCTTCAGTATGTACTTTCGGGAAACTCAGGATTGCGGCTCAATGCATTCCAGACCAGCGACTTTGACATAGTTCAAAACAGGAACGTGCAGCGGGTAGGTGCCGGTATCAGCTGGCGCCGCTCATTCGATAATCTGGGAGAGTTCTTTGGCGGACAGAAATATCAGCAAAGGCAAAGAGAGAAGAAACTCAATCAGGATACTACCGGAATATTGCCCGACAGTACACAGAAAAGGAAATAATATCAGGCTATCAGGCTCCCATTGTTTTGTAATAACGTACCAGGCCGCTAATGGGGTTTTGCTCTATGCGTCCTATTTCCAGCTCGTACTGATTGCACAGGTTTTCAATTACATCTCTGAAGTACCACGCTACCGAACCGGTGAAGTATAGTGGAAATTTCCATGCCTGCCTGTACTTGAGTACATTATTGTGCAGAAAATCGTTGATACAGTCTTCAATGATATTTTCAGCCATGTAGTGTCCTCTTAAATCTACAAGCATTGTAGCAAACTGTGCAAGGTATCTGTTAGGAAACTCTGCCTGATATAACTGTTTTACTATCTCGTTCACATCCTTTCCATACCGCATTTCAAAACCGGTACGCATTTCTGTATCAAATGTGCCGTATGCATAGTATTGCAGTACGCGTTTCCCTATATGATTACCGCTGCCTTCATCGCCGGCCAGGTATCCCAGTGAAGGTTTCTGCTCTTTTATTTTCTTACCGTCATAGTAGCAGGACGAGCTGCCTGTTCCCAATATGCATACTATGCCTTTTTCGTTTCCGCATAATGCCTTTGCTGCTCCTGCCAGGTCGCTTTCTACTACTGCTTTTTTACTGCCGAAGTGTTTGCGCAATATCTGAGATAACAACTTTTGTTTATCAGGATGTGATGCTCCTGCTCCATAAAAATGAATTTCATCAGGAATATGTTTTTTACCCCATGGTATTTCAGCCATTAGCATTCCGGCAACAGATTCGGCAGATTGTATATGTGGATTGATGCCTTGAGTATGGAAGTAGGTGGGTCTGCTACCTTTCTTTACAAGGCACCAGTCGGTCTTGGTAGACCCGCTGTCGGCAATTAAATATGTGGCCATGATAAACGACGGTTGAATGACGGGTTAAAGCTATACAATTTTTCCCTGCCTGGGTTTATATAATTCCCATGTTTCCGGTAAAAGCTGATGAATGCATGAATAGTGTACAGCTGATGTCATTTCTTTGTCTTTTTAGTGAGAAAATTGCACCTGTATCATTTCATAGTTATATTATGGTATAACTATTGTGGTTATTGATATTGTTATATGGGGGATATAATAAGTGACTATTACATGTTGGTTATATGTTATATTTTTGACTTTTTAAAAATTTAGTAAGAAAATGTTTTTTGTAAGCTATACCAGAGGGGGGCATAAAGAGGGATAGTCGCATTGGCGAAAAAAATATTCAAAATTGTACCCAAGCCACAGTGCCTGTTTTTCGTCTTTTATGATGAGTGGTTAGTTTTAAGCAGTAAAAAGGCGCCTTTTTCATTACAGCAGCCACGAAGTGAGTTCTTTGTCATTTTTTGTGAGATATTAAGAAATGGATAAACTATAATCCAGGGACTAGTATAACCTATACGCAAGTAGTATAGGGGTTGAAGCCAAAGATTATCAGCCCTTATAAATACTATCATCCTTTTCAGGGAAAGGATTGACTTTTCCGGTTACTTTGCCGGAACGGACCCGGAGGTGTGAAGATGCACCAATAAAAATGAATGTATGAAGGAATTTTAGTAAATTACTAATTATTGAAATGCGCCCTATGCCCGCGTATTCTGAACAGGAAATAATAGCTGGGTGCCGGCAAAGAAGCCGGGCAATACAGGAGTACCTGTACAGGGTGTACTATAGTACATTCTTAAAGGTATGCTCCCGTTATGCTAAGGATATGCAGGATGCGGAACAGTTGCTTAACGATGGCTTCCTTAAAGTGTTCACGCAGATAGATAAGTTTAATAATTCCGGATCATTTGAGGGTTGGATGAGGCGTATAGTTGTTAATACATGCCTTGATTATCTGCGCAGCACAGCGCTGAAGGAGGAGATGGCTATGCATGTACGTGCCGTGCCTGCTGAAGAGTCTGACCTTTCTGTAACCAATCTGGGTATGGAAAGCATCGAATTCAAGGAAATGGTTCAAATGATACAGTCATTGCCCGCCATGACCAGAACAGTTTTTAACCTGTTTGTATTTGATGGGTATAATCACAAGGAAATAAGTAGTCAGTTAGATATAAGTGAGGGTACTTCGCATTGGCATTTACACCAGGCGAGAGGGCTTTTGCAGAAAAAAATAATAAAACGAGATCAAAATATCATAACGTATGAAGCCAGGAGAATTTGACGAACTGGTCCGGCAAAAGTTCGATCAGGGCGACTTCGCTTACAATCCCAGAAACTGGGATTTGCTTGCGGAGCAACTGGATGGCCGTGCGAAAAAGCGTAGTATGCTGATGTGGCTATGGATGCCAGCAGCAGGTATGGCAGCATCTGTTGCTCTTGCTATGGGAGTTACATCTTTGCTCCGCTTCGGTGTCCCGGATACCGGCAGCAATGGTGGCTATGTAGCCACGGGCAGATTTATGCAGCGGGAAGCTAAAACCGGCAGCGAGCTTGCTATGGTGCCAGACGTGCCTTATTATGGGGAAGAAACTACCCCACGCGAAAAAGAGGTACATCACCGGAAAAGTGGAAGAATTGTTCGCAGTAATGCTGTTGCTGATGGCAAAAGCACTGTAGGCTTACGGCTGGATAAGATGGCCCGTACATCTGCAGGTGTTGCTAATGTAAGTCATGAAGATATTACAACTGTTGTACTGAATGCGGTAGCTCCGGAAAATACAGCCACCGCCAAAGTAGAAAAGAAGGTAGCAGAACCCACTAAGAAAATTATGGGTACTTTCCGTGAGGAAACTGTAGCTGCTGTAAAGAAACCACAGAATTTCTCAGTTATTCTGTCGGGCGGTGTAAACCAGGGTAGTAACAACAATGGTTATATGGCTGGTGCTACCGTAAGGAAGATGATCAATGAAAAGGTATATATAGAAGGTGATATAGCCTTTGCCAGCAGCAACAATGTGCAGAGAACAGATGTTTCTTATGCTATGCCGGCCACGGGCAATCCTTCTTATGCAGGAGGTACAGGTACAATTGCTGCCAAGTCGTCTTCTGCATCAAAAATTACCGCTACTACAGATGGTGCAGGGGTTATTCCTACAGATCAGCCGGTGACTGTAGTGAAAACACAGGATGTTTCTTACAATCTTAAGTATGCTCAGATTACTCCCAGCATCGGATATCGTATCATGAAGCGTATGTCAATAGGTCTGGGACCTGACTTCCAGCAGATGCTGGTAGATAATCGCCCGGCTCCTTCTACCGTTACAAGGGAGAACATACAGGTAGCACCATCATTTGACGTAGGTTTTGTAGGTAAAACAGAATATGCATTTACCAGCAAAGTGAGAGCGGCAGTGGCTTATCGTAAAGGTATAAACGGGTTCATCAATCCCGGTGATAAGTTTATAGACAGGAACTACCTCCAGTTTCAGATGAAGTGTACCATTTTTAATAAATAAGAGCTGGAAGCCGGTAGTGCAGATATGCACTACCGGCTTTTATAAAGCAGTAGTACTGTATAAACGAATGAGGCATTGCCAGGAGCAATGCCTCATTCGTTATGTAGAAAACTACTGCTTGTCAGCAGTGACTAAAAGTAAGTTGTAGATGAAAGGTAATCATTTACATATTCGGCTACCGCATCTTCAAGTGAATGAAATGATGTGCTGTAGCCTGCGCTGCGTAGCCGTGTCATATCGGCTTCGGTGTAGTACTGATATTTGTCTCTGATGTCAATAGGTGTGTCTATATATTCAATCTGTGGAGGCAAATTCAGCGCACTGAAAATAGCATTTACAAGGTCATTAAATGTTCTTGCCTTTCCGGTACCTACATTATATAGGCCACTTTCGGGCTGGTGGTTCATCAACCATAAGCATATATCGGCAACGTCTTTTACATAAATGAAGTCGCGTATCTGCTCACCATCTTTATATTCAGGATTGTGTGAGCGGAATAACTTTACCCCTCCGGTTTTCTTAATGGAGTTATATGCATGAAATATCACAGAAGCCATACGCCCTTTGTGATACTCATTAGGTCCAAAAACATTAAAGAATTTTAATCCTGCCCAGAATGGCGGAGTGGAAGACTGTTCCAGTACCCACTTATCGAACTCGTTTTTGGAAACCCCATATGGATTTAGTGGCTGGAGTTTAGATACAAGCGAATGGCTGTCCTTGTAGCCATATTCACCATTGCCATAGGTAGCTGCCGATGATGCATATACCAACGGAATATGGTACCTGACGCAACTGTTCCATACTTCTTTTGAATATTCCAGATTCAGTAACCGATGTACTTCATAGTCCATCTCTGTTGTGTCTGTTCTTGCACCCAGATGGAAAATGAAACTTACCGATGTGGCATTACCCTGAAGCCAGTTATGAAACTGAGAGCGGGGAACAAGTTCCGTATACTCCTTGTTCTGAAAATTATTCTTTTTGTCCTCCCGGGAAAAGTCATCTACAAGTACCAGAGATGTGTACCCGGCATTGTTTAGTACACCTGTAAGATAGCTGGCTATAAAACCAGCTGCTCCGGTAACTACTATCTTGCCTTTAATATGCATTTATCCTAAAAAGAACTAGTGTGCTTCAGCGTGCTCTTCTTCAGTTTCATGAGCTTCTTCAGTAGCGGGAGCGCTTCCTTCCTCTGTAGCTTCCGCTGCATGAGCAGGTGCTGCTTCATGGTGGGTAGCTTCGTTATGAGTAGCCTCGTGGTGCTGTGCCTCATGGTGAGCTGGTTCATGGCCATCTCCATGACCTTCAGAACCACTTTCTGCCTGTACAAAATTTAGTGCCGCAATAAACAGACCTACCAGTATTATTACAAGCCAGAATGAATTTCCGAAAGATATTTTCGCTTTGTTTTCTGCGGTTTGACCGTGATGTGTATCGTGACTCATGAGTTGTGATTATTACAGTGTAGCAAATGTAGTTCATTGAATGCTAATGTGCAAACACACCACTTACTGATTTTTGATGTATAGCAAATCTCCTGCTACATTTGTGTCATTAAGCATAGCACAAGGCATGAAAAAAGGCAGCAATAAGCTACATAAAAAGGTTTTGAAGGTACTGTTGATCATGTTCCTGGCGTCTAATGTTTACCTCATTTTGTGCCGTTGGGTTATGCCGCCCTTCACCATTACCCAGTTAGCCGGCTTTGTGGAAGGGTATGGACTGAAGCGGGATTATGTAAGCTGGAATGAGATATCTGGTAATGTAAAGCTGGCAGCCATTGCCAGTGAAGATCAGCTGTTTCCTGTTCATAATGGCTTTGACTGGAAGGCGCTGGACAAAAGTGTAAACGGTCCTGTATCAAAAAAGAAAAAACGCAGGGTTAGAGGGGGAGGTGCCAGCACTATAAGCCAGCAGACAGCAAAGAATGTATTTCTATGGCAGGGTAGTGGCTGGGGCAGATACCTGAGAAAGGTTCCGGAGTTTTACTTCACACAGATGATGGAACTTCTGTGGGGGAAAAAACGCATTCTGGAGGTATATCTGAATGTTATAGAAATGGGCCCCGGAGTATATGGTATAGAAGCCGCCGCACAAAAGTACTTTCATAAACATGCCCGTGATCTGACCCGTGCCGAAGCCGCAATGATAATAGCATGCCTGCCTAACCCGAAGAAGTTTACAGTAAAACCAGCCAGCAGGCGTGTCATGTGGAGATACCCTCAGATAGTAACCCAGATGAACCATCTGGAAGCAAATAGTGATGTAAGGCAACTGATAAAAAACAACCGGTAACAAGCGGTCAGTTCAGCGATTCATAGAACATCGGGTCTATGAGTGCTCCCATCTTTTTCGCCGCATCAGCATCCTTTCTCGCTTCAGTTTTATTGCCCTTTGCTGCATAGCATTGTGCCCGCATAAACACAGGATCGGGGTTCTCTGGTTTCAGCATAATGGCAACACTGTAGTCTGCTATCGCCTTGTCATACTGCTGCAGTTTCATATATATTCTGCCCCGGTTCATGTAAGGAATGTATGCATCCGGATTCTGAGAAATGGCAAAGGCATACTCAATAAGAGATGAATCTGTTTTACCTGTTATTTCCAGAAAGTTGGCATAATTACTATGCCCCTCAGGGAAATATTCTTTCAATGACAATGCCTTTCTGAACATAGGTGCTGCAGAGTCGTATTCCTGTTTGATACTGTATACAACACCCAGCCCCAGATATGCACTCTCCAGTTTGTCGTTTATAGCCAGCGCTTTATAGTATGTTGCCTTTGCGTCATCTATAAAGCCCGTACTGCGCTGGTACTCGCCTATGCATATTATTGGGTTGGTATAGTCTGGCTTTCTTGCTACTGACTGGTTAAAATAATGCAATGCAGAGTCTCCATACTTTTTTCGCTCCGTCTGATTGGTAGCAGCTTCAAATCTTGTGTAATACTCCTGTCCCAGATAAAAGTACCCAATAGGCGATTCCGGATTTTTTTCTATCGCATCATTCCATAGTGTCACAGAGTCATACCAGTCTTTATTACGCTCATTGGTCATATACGCATATGCCCCCGATGCCGCAAGCGTTAGGGCAATAGCCGGTAAAGCCCATTTCTGTTTTTTGCTATATCCATTGCTCAATACCCATCCTGCTAAAATAAACAGCCCGGTATAGGGTATGTAGGTATACCTGTCAGACATAACAGCGCCACCCACTGGTATAAACTGCAGCAGCAGCAGCAGGTTAATGACAAAAAACATTGTGCCGAATATCAGCATCCGGTTCTTTCTGCCATATTTCCATAATAGAAATGCTCCGGCAAAAACGATAACAGGATAAATATAATGTACTGCAGGTAAGCCGCCATCTCCCTTGATAGGGTAAGGGTAGAAGTTGGTAAGCTTTATGGGTACAATGGTTTTCCATATGTAGGTGCAGAGAGAGCTGCACCCTAATGCCAGTCTTTCCAGTGCACTGAACTTCACATCCAGGGTACCTAATGCACCTACATCTTTCTGCGCTTTAATGGAAAGCCACCCAAATATGAATGCAAGAGCAAACAGGGGTATTTTTTCCAGTAGCAGCTTTATTTTTAGTTCTCTGTGCTCGTAATAGTCCAGAAGCAGTAATACTACCGGTAGTGTAACCCCTACAGACTTACACATAAGCGACAGAAAGAAAAGTACAATGGTAGCAGAGAAGTAGAGTGCGCGCTTTGTGGCAGTGCTGCGTATATAGAGGATATGAGTAGTGCATGCCAGCAGATAAAAAGCACCGTATAAAATATCTTTTCGTCCTGCTATCCATGTTACAGACTCTACGCGCATGGGATGTATAGCAAAAAGTAGCGCAGCAATAAACGCTGCCAGGACACTCTTTGTAAGTACACGTGCAAAGAGAAATGCTGTCATGGTGGCACCCAGGTGCAGCAGTATGCTGTCAAGGTGGTAATAGTATGGCTCTAATCCGTGCTTTCCGTATTCATACCAGTAGGTGACTATGGTAAGTGGGTGGTAGTTTCCCATGACCCTGCTGGAAAGGTCAAAGAGGTGCTTCAATCCTTCAATGGAACTGTTCTTAATCAATGGGTTTGTGAGTACATACCCCAGATCGTCCCAGTTAGTGAATTTGTTTTCCAGTGCATTTTCCCATGTGAACCACGTTACTATGCTAATGATAATCAAAGCCACTATGGTGACAGACATTTTTGATGATGCCTGCTTGCTGCTATTATCTTTTTTCTCGCCAGAATTGTTACGGACGGGTGCAGGTGTCGTACGGGTGGCTGCAGTTTTAGGCTGATTGCTCTTCGCAGCAGGTTCTTTTTTTTTCTTAGCCATTTATCTATCAGGACCGTAGTACCTATGGTAACCGGCCACAGGTGTTTCTATTATTCAGATAAGATAACCAGGGTGTTGCAGATTAATACTAAAGCATCCAATTAGTGTATGGAGCATATAGGATTAGATGACAGGCCATGCTTTGCAGCAAGATCAGCTTCTTTGTTTTTGCAGAATACACTAAGACTCCACTGATTGATATCCTTACGGTATTTGTAACTAACTCTTTTTTCCACTCCGGGAGCAGAAAAATACAGACAATAGCACTCTGCAGAGTCCTTGTTCTTTTCCCATCCCAGTTTACGGCAACTAGTGGCTACAATTACAGCCAGGAGTAACAATAGTGAAAATCTTTTCATTCTTTGAAAATATGAGATATGAATCAAACTAATGACAACCAAAAGTACATATAATTAAGCATTTCTCCAATGCGTAACGGTTTATTCGGTATGCTTTTTATTTTTATGTTTTTTGCCGGAATGCTTATCTCCTTTTCCTGACGATTTATTCTGTTTGCCGGTCTCAGACTCTGTTTTAAACAGGTTTTTTATGAATGGCATATCTTTGTCCAGATTATAATGATGAGCGCCCAATAGCAGGAAAAACAGGAGAATAAGTATAAGTAATGGGTATACAACAAACTTTTTTATCCTTTTCAGTACTAATGCTCTTTTGTTACGTATTATTTCATCCTGGTCCAGATATCCTCTGGTTTCTATCGTATGTATTACTACTTTGTTTTTTTGTCGGGTCTCCTGCTGCCATGCGGCATACTTTTCCAGCGTACCCTGTCTTCTGAGGTTTTTGCCTCTTTCTGTGATGAAGAACACACCACCTTCTCTTTCGGCAATGAACTCATTGTCTTTAAGAAACTGAAAAATGTTATTTATTGTCTTAATGTGAAATGAGCGAAACTCAGCTTCGTTCATTGATAGCTCTTCCATGAGTGCATCTTTCTTATCACTTATGTGATTTCTGATAGCTATCTGAATGCTTTTAGACTCATTGAGGCTGCCGCCGGTAAGAATCTGTTCCAGAAGACGTACTTCTGTTTCGTTTAAGTTGTTTTTCATATATTAAACGAATTGATTTTTTTATCAAACGTAACATTGATTTTCAGGTTTTGCAATACCACACTTGTTATTGAAATATTATTGTGGCTGTCGTCCGATATTGGTCAATGTATGGAGAAATCCGCTATCAGTTATTGTTACCCACCCATGAAATCATAAATGCAGGGTTCAGCTGGTAATATGCATACTTGCTCTTATACTTCACCTTACCATTATCCATCCAGTATATGGCAGGCACGCCATCGCCTGCCATATCGGTAAACTCTTCTGTATGCTGGTAAAAAATATGTGGTACAGATTCAGATTGTGTCTCTTCAAAAAAAGCTTTTTTATGAGCATCAGCGCCGTCCAGCACCATGTATACCGGGAGTGAGGGGTATTGCCTGTGTATAATTTGCAGCAGGCGGGCCGCCTTTTTACAGTGTGGACATGTAAGGCTCATAAAAGCAATAATATGTTTGCCTTTTCTTAAATCCACTTCTGGCTTAGGTTCATATTTATACAATAAATCCAGATTTACAGCCCTTGTGTCAGGCACCGGTGCTGTACCAATATATATATTATGCATCAGGAATGGGGTAGAGCAGGCCACCAGTGCCAGCACCATGGCTACGTATGGCTGGTTTTTATAGGGACTCACCGGGTATACATACATCAGTATTACCGTTACCACAATCATTACCACATTTTTTATAATGGCCTCTGCAGGTGTCATAGACAGTCGCTCGCCAAAACAGCCACAATTACCATTATTTCCCTGTTTTAATATAATAATGAGCAGATATGCAATAAAAATGGTGAGCAGCGCAATGATAGCTTTGTAGGTAAAGGACCGTAGGAAAATGTGTGCAAGAAGAAAAAGAGCCAGAGTTATCTCCAGTCCTATCATCAATCTTGCTACAATTCCTGCAGCAACAATATTGCTGATACCCAGGTCAATGAAAGTCCATTGGAAATTGTCAAATGCGTTTTCGCCATCTATTTTACTATACGCCGAAAAGAGAAATGTGGCAGACATTGCCAGAAGCAGTATCAGTCCTATTGAACGCTTGATATAAAATGCAGCCGGTCTTTTGTGCCTGGATATTTCTGTAAGTAGTTCTTCCATGTCTGTGGCATTGTATCAGCCCGTCAATAGTAGCCTAATATTTGTAAATGAAAAGTAAAATACGGCTATTAATGAGTAAAGACGCTGGCAGCACGCTCCCATGCAGCGGCAAATGCATCTTTTCTGATATTGAGCCCAATATTGTTTGATGCACACCATTGCACTATGTTTTCGGTTGCTATGTTGCCCACAAGCTCATCTTCGGCCATGGGGCAGCCACCAATTCCTTTCAGTGCAGCGTCAAACCTTCTGCATCCGGCCTGCCATGCAGCAGCTATCTTTTCTTCCCACTTGTCGGGACTTGAGTGAAAGTGAGCGCCTATTCTAGCATCTTTAAACTCTGGTAGCAGATTGCTGAAAATATAGCTGATGTTTTCAGGTGTTGCAATGCCTATCGTATCAGACATTGCAAAGTTTTGTATGCCCAGATTATTAAGTTCTTTTACCCATTTAATAGCAGTTTCTGCATTATACGGGTCTCCGTAAGGGTTTCCAAATCCCATGGATATATATATAAGCAGCTCCTTGCCTGCCTTCACACATATATCCTGTATTTCTTTCACCTGCTCCAGTGATTGGGCAATGGTTTTATTGGTATTTCTGAGCTGAAAAGTTTCTGAGATGGAAAAAGGAAATCCCAGGTAAGATATTTCTGCAAAGCCTGCGGCATCAGCAGCCCCCCTTGTATTGGCTACAATTGCCAGTAATTTGGTTTTTGTGGCGCTAAGGTCCAGCTTTGAAAGTACTTCAGCTGTATCGGCAAGTTGTGGTATTGCTTTCGGAGAAACAAATGAGCCAAAATCCAGCACATCAAAGCCGGTCTTCAGCAGTAGATTCAGATATTCAGCTTTTTCCTCAGTAGGTATGTGTCTGCTCCATCCCTGCATTGCATCCCGCGGACACTCGGTCAGTATCATATCTGTAATGCCGGTATCTGCCGATACATTTTTATGTTCACTCATAGCATTCAATGTTATTACAAAGGTACATCAAAGCACAGTGCAGAAAATGGCTGGTATCATACAAGTAACGCAGCCAGATTGTTGCTGGTAAGGGGCTTGTTCAGAAACTGACGCACGGTTTTGTAATTATGTACCTTCTGAAGGTCATTCTCATTGATAGATGAGGATATGACGTATATAGTATAGTTATTTATCTGCTCAGGTGGCAGCTTCTCAAATGCCTCTACAAATTCAAAGCCATTCATTACAGGCATCTGAATGTCTACAAGGATGATGGTATGGGATGTATCATCCGGAGGGTTTGACGCTATAAAGCTTAGTGCATCCTTAGCCTGCAGAAAAGAGCGTATAGACTCACACTTGCCTGTGTTTTTGATGATTTTCTCAGCAATGAAACAGTCAAGTTTGCTGTCATCTATAACTATGAAATGAAGCTTCTTATTTTGTACCATGAGTTCTACCGGGAATTGTTACTATGAATGTGGAACCTTCATTGATTTTTGATTCAACTTCTATTTTTCCATTGAGTTTATTGAGTGCATCTTTCACATTGTAAAGACCAAGACCTGACCCTGTTTCTTCAGAGGTTGCCCGGTAAAACAGGGTAAAGATATTATTTATGTGGCTCTCGTGTATACCTATTCCATTGTCCTGTACTTTAATAATTGCATTATTGTCTTTTACTTCTATGTGCACATCTACAAACTTATCCCCGGCACTCTTTCTCTGATAGTTGAATGCGTTTGACAAAAGGTTATTAAGTATCATTTTTATTGATATCTCATCAGAGTAGAATGGTTCATTCTGAATGACTTCCGAGTTAAAGCTGATGTTATTGTTTCTACTGGTAATGCGGAATAATGCAGCAATATCCGAGAGCAGAACACTAAAGTTAATTTCTGCAAACTGTAGTAGTCCCCGCTTCAGTTTGTAATACTCATGTGTATTCTTGATATATTCGTCCAGCTTCTTTACCGCTTCAGACATCATATTGAGCAGCTCTTTCAGTTCATCTGCATCTGTAATACCATTGGCCAGATCTATTGCGCCAATGATACTGAGTAGTGGTCCTCTTACATCGTGGGTGATGCTATAGGCAAACTTACCCAGTTCATCATATGCCGACTGTAATTCAGTATTTTTAGATACAAGAAGTGAACTGGTGAGGTAAAATTTATTGGCTTCTTCTATTGCTGATTTTACATCATTATCAGTCCATGGCTTTTTTATATACCTGAAAATGTGCCCCCTGTTTACAGCATCTATAACTGATTCAATGTCAGTATAACCCGTAATAAGCATACGGATAGGATCAGGATATATTTCCCGCATTTCTTCAAAGAACTGAACACCTGTTTTGTCGGGCATGCGTTGATCACAAAGTATTACTCTTATGTCAGGGTGTGCCTTCAGATATTCAAAGGCCTGGGTTGTATTGGCAGCAATGTAAATAGTGTAGTCAAATCTGAAAGTGGCTTTAAAGCCGTTCAGATTATTCTGTTCATCATCGATGTACAGTACTTTAAATTTCTCTCCTGTGTTCAACGCTCCGTTATTTTTGAATAATTGGTAAAGTAATAATAAATTCTGTTCCCACACCAGGGGCTGACTTAATGTTAATGTGTCCGTTATGCTTGTTAATTGTATTATATGCAATGGACATACCCAGTCCGGTACCTTCCCCTACATCTTTAGTGGTAAAGAATGGTTCAAAAAGTCGCTTTTTGGTATTCTCATCCATCCCAATACCATTGTCGCCAATAGTGACAATAACGCTTTTTTCATCACGTTCTGTTTTTATGGTCAGTACTCCTCCCGGCTTATCTTCAAACTTTTTCCTTATTGCATATATAGCATTTGAAATCATGTTCAGGAATACCTGGTTCAGCTTGCCGGGATAGCACTCTATCATTGGTAGATTTGAATATTGCTTATCTACATTGATAGCGTTGTTAAGCATATTATTGGTGATGATAAGGGTAGAGTCGAGACCTTCGTTTATATCTGCTTTTTTCAAATCGTCCTCATCCAGGCGAGAGAATATCCTTAATCCTTTTACTATCTCAGCTGTTCTGCTGGCGCCCTCACCTATACCGCTCAATAGCTGGTCTATCTCTATTTTCAGATAGTCGTAATCTATTTCTGTTTTGTAATCTTCTATTGCCTTTTCTTTTACAGCTAATGCATCTTCTGATTTTGCTATTTTTTCCAGCTCATCCACAGCTTCCAGTAGTATCAGTACATCCCTGTTCAGCGGCTTTACATTAGACGTTACAAAGTTGATAGGGTTATTTATTTCATGTGCTATACCTGCAGTAAACTGACCGAGAGATGCCATCTTTTCAGACTCTACAAGTTGTGTTTCCTTCTCTTTAAGGTCGGTAAGTGCCTGATTCAGATTGTCGTTAGACTCTCTCAGCTCTTTCGTGCGCTCGTTTACCCTCAGCTCCAGTACTGAGTTTTGTTCACGTATTATCTTTTCATTTTCCCTAAGTGCCGCTATCGCATCAGCCTGGTGCTTTTCCTTCTCCTTTTTCAAAATATTTATTCTGTCTGCCAGTGCAAATGAGAGCAAAATTACTTCCATAGCACTACCTATTGGCATGGTATATGCAGTGAAATTGTTGTAAGGGAGTATGTTGAAGTTTTTAAACACAAAAATAAACACTCCAGCAAGGAAGGCTATCCACGCGAGGAGGAAAAAGCCAGCAGGTCTGTACCCCTTGCGCCAGATAATTACAGCTATTACCAGCATATAAATGGATACAGTGGAAGCTGCCATATCCATAAGGTTAAATGTCAGGCCATATTGGCCGGCAAGACCAGCAATGACAGCAACAATATACATGCCATAAAATATCAGGAATGCCTTGTCGGCCTTAGGCATGTGCATCCTTGTTTTCAGGAAGTGTCGCATGAATTCCACACCACCTATACCTGCCAGTGGGGGCGTTAAATATGTGGTAGCTACTGCCAGCCAGCTGTTACCAGGCCACAATAACTGAAATCCGTATCCCGAAATCGTAATCTGTGTTATAACTACGGCCAGTACATAGCCAATGTAGTAAAGGTAGCTGTTGTCGCGGGTTGTGACGTATACAAAACAGTTATATAGGAGCATAGCTACCATCAGACCTATATACATGCCCCAGAATATATCTTTATATTTATCTGAGTCTGAAATAGCGGTATGGGTGCCGGCTGATAGTGGTAATACTAATGGCGAGGAGCTGCATACTTTAAGGTACACATACTTTTCAAATCCCGGTGTTACCGTGACGCCGAATATGAAATCTGAGCTTACTTTTTCGCGGTATTTGAATGGGAAAGCAGCGCCTGTTGCCGTTGTTTTTATTTCATTTCCTACATTTTCAAAGTACCATACGCTGTCCAGCGTGGGCGCAGAAAGGCGTAGCAGCAGCTTAGTATTGCTGGTCTCATTACGCAGTCTTATCTTAAGCCAATATGCCGATTTTGTTGTGGCAAAATTAGGAATGCCCTGTGCCCATATCTGAAAATCAGATGTCCTCAGCACATCATCTATTGTTAGTGAGTGGGTTTTGTCTTCTACATATTCCAGTCCACTGGTAAGTATGTAGTTCTTTTCCGGATTTGTAATCAGTACCGGTGCTACATTTTGTGCTACTGAGAACAGTGATGGCAAACAACAAATGAAAACAGTAAAAAAACGTAAAAACATTATTTATCTTTTGGAGGTATAATCAAATTATATTCTATCTCAACCGGTCCCTTTGGCCCGGTTTCAATGAAGCGCTGCACCGGATTATTACGTAAATCCAGCATCCTTGCTCTGTTCTCCGTTTCTGCAGTTTCCAGGTTACTGGAATTAAGGATACCCAATACACGCGCAATAAAGTCTTGTTTAGGATAAAAGAATTCTCCGTTCGACCCCAGTGAATTATCCACCACAAAACCTACATTTTTGAACATTTCCAGCGTATAATCACCACATATACCCACCAGTGTATTGCACTGAAACTGATTGGTAATGGAAATGCCGGCACGGGTAAGCAGTACGCTTATGCCATAACCGGCTACCGACTTAGCATTCCACAATGCAGACAGCTCACCAACCCCGTTTTCGTAATATCGCTTCACAACATCATGTATGCGGGCATCCATATGCCCTACAGCTTTTTCCACAGGGAGCGGATGCACACCATCGGCCATCTGCACGCGTATGCCGCCTACAAGTTCTCCCTCTTCATTTTGTGCTACTACGCCATATATGCATGGCATTTCCAGCCATACCCGGTTATTGGACGTGATATTGGTAATGCCATAGTCTTCCAGTACCCGTGTATGTCCTGTCAGGTATCTATCCGATAGTTCCGGATCGTCTACTGGCTTAAAAGCGGTGAATTTGAGTTTCAGCATTTCGTCAGGCTAAGGTGTACAATTCTTCCAGGTGTTTGCGCTGCGAACGAGCCGTAGGTGGCTCAGCATTAAATAGGCGGAATAAGAATAAACCATGCCTGGTATTAAGTTCTGGAAACAATATACATAATTTCCCAAACAAGTATTCTATTTCCTCAATCATTTCTTTTCGTTCACCGCTCATATCTCCGTATTTCACTGTGTAGTGCAGAAACAGGGGGGCAGAAATGGGTTGTAACGCCAGTTCCAGTCCCGTAGCTGCGAGCCATGCGCGTTGAGCGCCGCGGCCACCATTTAAGACGCCCGCCGCACTGTAGCCGGGTATAGTAACAAGGCCTACGGCAGATGAGCTTTTTATTGCATTTCTGATATTTTTCTCAAATACACGGCCTGCATGCCATTCATTGATGAGCGCTATTACAGCAGGGTCAGAAGCTATTTTCATACCCATTTCCTCTGCCACCGTCATTTCAAGAGTTTTGATATCCAGCCCCTCGTATATCTTTTCTTTTCCTGTTTCGTTCCATCGTAGCTCATTCAGAAAGAACTCGTAGTGAGACTGTGGATGCAGTGACCGTATACGTTCTGCAGCAGACTCAATGTCGGCAAACTCACTTATTTTACTGCTATCAGTGAGGAATGTTAATCCGGCACCAGCTATCGTTTCTGCCTGCATCTTTATTTTATCCAGTGTAGCCGCAGGTATTTGGGTATTATCTCCTTTCTTCCTGTTGGTACATCGGCTACCTATATAAGACGCAAGTGATGTATCTGTAGTAACATTGCCCTTTACGAATGAAATGGCCGCTACCAGTGGTTTATCTTCCCCGGCAGGCAGCAGTGTGCAGTCAGGCAGATATCCCATACTCTCAGCCATTATCATAGCATTTTCTATAGCAGCCCCCAGGCTGATACGGGCTATGAAGTCAAGCTTGTCAGTCCATGAGTAGGATTTATTCCGGTCGTGGAAGATATATAATACACCATTGGCAGACATCAGCTTCCATGGCTGATTATTACCTGCCGAAGGCGCCCAAATGGCAGCTTCGGCTATTTTTTTCAGGCTATCTTCGGGAATATCTGCCCCAGTTTTATTTACTGATGCTATGAGGCTCGTCATCTCATCAGTTGTCAGCTCAGGATAATGCATCGCCTTAGCCTCATAGCTACCCTCCATTGTGGGCTTTTTATTGCCTATCAGCTCCTCTATATCTACAAAGTACCTCCCTGATTCGTTGTATTTACCCAGCATTATTCTGCGGCACACATCAGCACACAGGGCGCCACCCAGTGTTACGGCCGATGCCAGCTGTGGCCATGTAGAAATTGTTTGCTTTATTTCTACCATTGATGCCCTGAGTCTTTTTGAAATAGTCTCAAGACCAAGCATTGGCATGATGTAGGGAATCTTTTCGTCGTTGGTAAGCGAGCCAATCTTCGTATGATCCAGATGGTCTATAAAACCATGCAGTATAGGGCGGTCCGGCTCCAGGTCAAACCTTTCTACATCTACAGTGCCACGGTCGCTTGCTTCCATAAGTACAGGAACTCCAAGTGCTTTAGCCTTATGACGTAGCAGTATTTTTATATCAAGACCGTCGCACTCGTCAATAATCAAATCCAGCTTGCCCCCCTCCGTAAAGAAGGCATCCATATTGCCGGCATGCAGCCCTTCTGAGAATACAGTAATTTTCAGGAATGGGTCTATTTCCAGTATATCTCTTGTTACCTGCACTGTCTTTTTAAGACCCATGTTGTATACACTGCTTCTGAGGCGGTTCAGGTTTGTTATTTCCAGCTCGTCAAAGTCGGCGATTCTAAGCTCCCCAAAAGTGCGCTCCATAGCCATGGTCACAGATACAGACTGGCCCACAGAAAGTCCTACAACCCCAATGATTTTTGTAGACAGTATTTCCTCTTCCTCATCAGTTATTTTGTACTTATTTCTGTTGGTACGCATGAACACAAATTCCTGCTCATCCAGCAGATGTACCAGTTTGTCATTCCACGGATAGTATACCCATACGCCATACTCCTCAATCCTTTTGCCGTCAATATGGGTCTTGATGCGGCTTGCAATATCTTCGTCTGTAAGCGTTTCTTTTGGAGCCAGAGATTTTACCAACTCTCTCAGCTGAGCCTCAATAGTGTCATATATTCTTATCCATGGACGCTCTGTGAGCAACTGTTCCATTTTCTCAGCATCAGCAGCGTTATATATCCGGAAAAACTCAGGCCGGCAAATATTTTTTTCGCTTTCTAATTCTGAAAATTTATTATGAATTATCTTTGTTAACACGCTTATCTGTTTTACTATTTAACGAATAAGTTTTATTATT
>Ga0075012_10000151_pt1 | contig 69657 bp, 73 predicted proteins | sample All_14_2_FD_71474 | JGI IMG/M metagenome (GOLD analysis project Ga0075012, IMG submission 71474) | Freshwater microbial communities in response to fracking from Pennsylvania, USA - Allegheny Zone_MetaG_DW_15 | ecosystem: Environmental > Aquatic > Deep subsurface > Groundwater > Drilled... | reverse complement strand
GAAGGTAGCGATCGTCGCCTGCATGCGCAAGCTCCTGACCATCCTGAACGCCATGGTCAGAAGCGGAAAACTTTGGGACGAGTCTCTTCATGTCGCTTGACTTGAAAGACAGTTGCTTTTGCTCTTTCTCAGCGGCCTGTCGAATGAGGTCTTGTAGAGTGGGCTCAGTCATGTTTCGTCGCCTCCACAGCGCAATGATGTTCGCATCGTGCCATTCGGCGCATGGGATGGCAATCGAGCTGAGCAGGGCAAGGGCCGGGGTGGTGCCGATTTTGCGACCGCCGCGGTGGCGGCGCGTCGGACGGGGAAGTCCGGTCGCGATGTCCGAGCCGAAGGCGAGTTTTCGCGACCGGCCGGCCGGCGCGTCGATGCCGCGGGAACCCGAAGGGCGGGAGCGCATGAGGCGCCGCCCCGGCCCTTGCCCTGCGGCGGCCGCGTGATTTCAGACGCCTGCGAACGAAATGATTTCGTCGAGGTAATCGCCCCAGCGCGTGAAGCTGTGGTCGCCGCCTTCGAGCACCGTCTGACGGGCGCCGCGGTACTTCGCGACCGCCTGGCGATAGTCCAGCAGCTCGTCGCCGGATTCCACGAGCAGCCACAGGCGTTTGGGGTGCGTGATGCGCGGAACTTCGAGGGCGCGCAGTTCCTCGATGTGCGCTTCGGTGAACTCGAAGCGCTCGCCGGTATAGAGGTTCTGCTGCGGGCCGACGTATTGCTGGAGCGAAAGGTGGGCGACGACGGCGGGGTTCACCAGCACGGCCTTGAGGCCGTGGCGTTCGGCGAGGTACGTCGAGTAGTAGCCGCCGAGCGAGGAGCCGACGAGCGTGACCGGCTTGTCGCGCTCGGCGATGATCTTCTCGGCGAGCGCGATGGCCTCCTTCGGCGAGGGCGGCAGCTGCGGGCAGGCGAAGGCGTCGCCGCGGCCGCGTTCGCGCATGCGTGCGGCGAGCGCCAGCGCCTTGTGCGAAGCGGGCGCGCTGGTGAAGCCGTGGAGATAAAGCAGCGTGCCGCCCACCGGCTCAGTGCTGCGTCCAGTCGACCCAGCCGTATTGCGCGGTGGCGATGACGACGATGCCGAAGGCGATGCGGTACCAGGCGAAGATCGTGAAGTCGTGGCTGGAGATGTAGCGCAGCAGCCAGCGCACGCAGAGGAAGGCCGAGAAGAAGGCGGAGACGAAGCCGACCACCCAGATGCCGAGGTCGTCGACGCTCAGCAGTGCACGCTCCTTCCAGAGCTGATAGATCGTGGCGATGATCAGCGTCGGGATGGCGAGGAAGAACGAGAACTCGGTCGCCGCCTTGCGCGAGAGGCCGAGGAACAGGCCGCCGATGATCGTCGCGCCGGAGCGCGAGGTGCCCGGGATCAGCGCCAGCGCCTGTGCGCAGCCGAGCTTGAAGGCGTCGACGACGCCGAGCTCGTCGACGCTCTCGATGCGCACGACGTGCTTGCGCTTCTCGGCCCACAGGATGATGAGGCCACCGACGATGAAGGCGGTGGCGACGGGAATCGGCTGGAACAGATTCGCCTTGATCGCCTTGCCGAACAGCAGGCCGAGGATCGCCAGCGGCAGGAAGGCGACGAAGACGTTGATGACGAAGCGCTGCGCCTGGCGTTCGTGCGGCAGCCCGGCGAACACGCTGGCGATGCGGCCGCGGTATTCCCAGCAGACGGCGAGGATCGCGCCCGACTGGATGACGATTTCGAACAACTTTCCCCGTTCGTCGTTAAACTTGAGCAAGTCCCCGGCGAGAATCAGGTGACCGGTGCTGGAGACCGGAAGGAACTCCGTCAATCCCTCGACGATGCCGAGAATCAGCGCGTGAAACAGGGGTGTCAAGTCCATCGTGATGGTGCGGAAAGGCCCGGCCGGCAAGGCGTTCCAGTCTAGCATGAGCAAAAAAATCCCCATCGAGCAGCTCAAGCCGGGCATGTACATCGCCGACCTCGGCGCGGGGTGGATGGACCATCCGTTCGTCCGCAACCAGTTCCCCGTCGAGAACGAGGCGACGATCCGCAAGATCGCCGAGTACGGCATCCGCGAGGTGTACATCGATCCGGGCAAGGGCCTCGACGTCTTCGATGCGCCGACCGAGCACGAGGTGCGGCGCCAGATCGAGGCGGAGATGATCCGCGTCGCCGGCACGCACGCGCCGCAGCGCAAGGTTCCGGTGCGCGAGGAAATGGCCCGTGCCGAGAAGGTGCACGGCGAAGCCAACAAGATCATCCACAGCGTCATGAACGATGTGCGCCTCGGCCGGCAGGTGCAGGTCGAGGCCATCGAGCCGGTCGTCGAGCAGATGACCGAGTCGATCCTGCGCAACTCCGGTGCCCTGCTGGCGCTGTGCCGCATCAAGAACAAGGACAACTACACGTTCCAGCACTCTGTGGCGGTCTGCGCCCTGCTCGTGGCGTTTTGCCGCGCCACGGGGCAGGACGCCGAGACCATTCAGCTTGCCGGCGTCGGCGGCCTGCTGCACGACATCGGCAAGATGCGCATTCCGGACGGCGTGCTCAACAAGCCGGGCGCCTTCACCGACGCCGAGTTCGCGCTGATGAAGCACCACGTCGTCGAGAGCAAGCGCATCCTCGACGAGACGGCCGGCATCAGCCCGATCTCGATCCAGATCGCGCACGAGCACCACGAGCGCCACGACGGCTCAGGCTACGTGCAGGGGCTCAAGGACGGCGAGATTTCGCTGATGGGTCGCATGGCGGCGATCTGCGACGTCTACGACGCCATCACCTCGAACCGCGTTTATCACAAGGGCATGGCGCCGCACGAGGCGTTGCGCAAGATCTTCGAATGGAGCAAGTTCCACTTCGATCCGGTGCTGGTGCAGCAGTTCGTGCGCGCCATCGGCATCTACCCGGTGGGCACGCTGGTGATGCTCGAGTCGAAGCGCCTCGGCGTGGTCCTCGAGCAGACGGAGGGCAGCCTGCTGACGCCGGTGGTCAAGGTCTTCTACGACACCGACCGCATGCAGTACATCGAGCCGCTCGAGATCGACCTATCCAAGCCCGTCGGCCACGGCGGCGCCGACCGGATCGTCGGCCACGAGACGCCGGAGAAGTGGGGCGTCAAGCTGGTCGAATTCACCCCGCAGCCGTAGCGCATTCGAGCGCGGCGAGCCAGGCCAGTGCCTGCGCGCGCGTTTCGCCGCACATTTCCCGCGATGGTCGAAGGCCCGAGCAGCAGGCCGGCCGTTCGGCGCCGCCGAAGATCGCGCAGCGCAGTTCGACGGTCAGGTGCGCGCAGGGAACGCCGGCCGGCTTGGCGAGCGTGCTGATCGACGGGGCGATGCAGCAGGCGCCGCAGCCGGTCCGGCAGTCCATCAGAACCCGAAGACGCCGCGCAGCGCCTTGATGCCTTCCTTGACGGCAGCGTCGCCGGGGTTGCCGGGATCGGACGCTGCCTCGCGCGCTTCGCCGCCGCGCCCGGTGGTCGCCGGCGCTTCCATGCCGAGCACCGCGGCGGTGGTCGATTTCTGGCGCAGCTTGACGGCCCACAGCGGTTCCCACGTTGCCTTCGGATCCTGCGGCCGCGGCGGATGGGCGAGGTTGAGTTCCTCGCCGTAGGCGATGAAGCGGATCATGCCGCCCTCGCCGGCATTGGCGACGTCGGCCGGGACGACGCATTCCGTCGTCTGCGGCGGCAGGGCGACCTTCTCCTTGATCAGGCGTGCGACGTCGGCGTTCGGCAGCCAGGTCAGCAGCGCGTCGCCGAAGATGCGCTTCTCGCTCGACGACCACATGACCACATCCTTGCCGCCGGCGGCGGCACCGATCACCGTGGCGAAGTAGCCGAGCGCGTGCGGAATCGCCTGCCAGCGCGCGGCGACGCCGCCGCCGGGCGTCTTGGTCGCCGTGTCGAGCGCGACGGGTGCGAGGAAATCATGTCGCGCATCGACGGCGAAGCGGATCTCGGGCGAGTAGTTGCCCGCTACGACATGGTTGCCGACGAGCGAGGCGTCGGCTGGCACGCGCGTCGAATTCTCCTTGTTCGGCCAGTCGCCGTAGCCGCGGTTGCGGCCGGGCGCCGGCGGGCGCTGGGCGGCGATGCGCAGCGCGAAGAGGTCGGCCGGCATCGCCTTGGCCGAGGCCATTTTCGCGAAGTCGATCACCAGCGGCTGGCCGGCGCGCGTCTTCTCGCCGCAGCCCCAGTAGATCAGCATGCGTCCCTGCGGCTTCTCGAAGTCGTCGGGCAGGCCTTCGCGCGGCTCGCGCTCCGGCCGCACGACGACGGGTGCCAGCAGCGGCAGGGCCTCGCCCATCTTCAGCGTCGGCGGAATGCGGTGGCTGGCGGCGGGATCGGGGGCCGTCCGTTGCGAGCCGAGCTGGAGGAGCATCTCGCGGCGCGGGCCGCCGGCGCCGCCCATCATCATCGCCGCCATGTCCATGCCGCTGCCGCCCATCGGCAATCCGCTCGCGGTTTCGGCCGACAGCCAGTAGACGGCGACAGGTGGCTTCTGCTGCTGCGCAAGCGCCAAACCTGCGCAAGCGGCGAGCGCGCCGCAGAGAACGATGCTCCTGGGTTTCATGTTGCCTCCCGCAAAAAATGGAAGCGGAATATTACGCCGCGGGCCCCGCGCTTACCGTGCCGGGCGGCTCAGCGGCACTCGCGCTCGACGCGTTCCTCGGCCGCCTTCTGCGCCGCGGCGCGCTCCTGGTCTTCGAGGTACTCGCGCTGGCCTTCCTTATTGACGCGGAAGACGCCCCGGCTGCGCTTGATGCCGTCGAGATGGCGCTGCGCGCTGAGGCAGCGGTTCTCGGCGACCTGCTTGTTGCGCTGCTCGACCATCTCGCGGTCCTGCTGCTCCTGGCGCCGCACGCCGGATTCCTGCAGCTGCGTGCGCCAGTCGCGGCTGCGCGCAGCCGCCGCGGGGTCTTCCGGCATCTGCGGCTTGATGGTGAGCTTGTCGGCCTTGCGGTCGGGCGGCGGCTCGTCGGAGAAATGCACCTTGCCGCTCGCGTCCTTCCATTTGTAGGCCTGCGCCGTCGCCGGCGCGACGGCGCAGGCGACGACGAGACCGACGAGGGCGGCGAGCGGTTTCACGCCTTGCGGTAGATCTCGGCGCCCGAGCCGACGAACTCGACGGCCTTGGCTTCCATGCCCTTCTCGAGGGCTTCCTGTTCGCTCAAGCCCTGCTTCTCGGCGAACTCGCGCACGTCCTGGGTGATCTTCATCGAGCAGAAGTTGGGGCCGCACATGGAACAGAAGTGCGCCAGCTTGGCGCCCTGCTGCGGCAGCGTCTCGTCGTGGAATTCGCGCGCCTTGTCGGGATCGAAGCCGAGATTGAACTGGTCTTCCCAGCGGAACTCGAAGCGCGCCTTGGAGAGCGCGTTGTCGCGCATCTGCGCGCCCGGGTGTCCCTTGGCGAGGTCGGCGGCATGGGCGGCGATCTTGTAGGCCATGATGCCGTCCTTGACGTCGTCCTTGTCGGGTAGGCCGAGGTGTTCCTTGGGCGTCACGTAGCAGAGCATCGCCGTGCCGTACCAGCCGATCATCGCCGCGCCGATGGCGCTGGTGATGTGGTCGTAGCCGGGGGCGATGTCGGTGGTCAGCGGGCCGAGCGTGTAGAACGGCGCCTCGCCGCACAGGCGCAGTTGCTCGTCCATGTTGTGCTTGATCATGTGCATCGGCACGTGGCCGGGGCCTTCGATCATCACCTGCACGTCGTGCTTCCAGGCGATCTGCGTGAGCTCGCCGAGGGTCGCCAGCTCGCCCATCTGCGCGGCGTCGTTGGCGTCGTAGATCGAGCCGGGACGCAGGCCGTCGCCGAGCGAGAAGCCGACGTCGTAGGCCTTCATGATCTCGCAGATGTCCTCGAAGTGCGTATAGAGGAAGTTCTCCTTGTGATGCGCGAGGCACCACTTGGCGAGGATCGAGCCGCCGCGGCTGACGATGCCCGTCATGCGCTTGGCCGTCATCGGGATGTAGCGCAGCAGCACGCCGGCGTGGATGGTGAAGTAGTCGACGCCCTGCTCGGCTTGCTCGATCAGCGTGTCGCGGAAGATTTCCCAGGTCAGGTCCTCGGCCTTGCCGTTCACCTTTTCCAGCGCCTGGTAGATCGGCACCGTGCCGATGGGCACCGGGCTGTTCCTCACGATCCACTCGCGCGTCTCGTGGATGTTCTTGCCGGTGGAAAGATCCATCACCGTGTCGCCGCCCCAGCGGATCGACCAGGTCATCTTGTCGACCTCTTCCTGGATCGAGGAGACGATCGGGCTGTTGCCGATGTTGCAGTTGATCTTCACCAGGAAGTTGCGGCCGATGATCATCGGCTCGGCTTCCGGGTGGTTGATGTTGGCCGGGATGATGGCGCGGCCGCGCGCGATCTCGTCGCGCACGAACTCGGGCGTGATCACCTTCGGGATCGCGGCGCCGAAGCTTTCGCCTGGGTGCTGGGCCTTCAGCAGCTCCGAAAGCCCCTCGAGCTTCTGGTTCTCGCGGATGGCGACGAACTCCATCTCGGGCGTGACGATGCCCTTGCGCGCGTAGTGCATCTGGGTGACGTTGGCCCCGGCCTTGGCGCGGCGCGGACGGCGCTTGAGGTCGAAGCGCAGGCCAGAAAGCTCGGCGTCCGCCTCGCGGGCGCGGCCGTAGTCGGACGACAGGCCGGGCAGTTCCTCGGTGTCGTTGCGCTCCTCGATCCACTTGGCGCGCAGCGCCGGCAGGCCGGCACGGATGTCGACCTTCACGGCCGGGTCGGTGTACGGGCCCGAACAGTCGTAGACGTGGATCGGCGGGTTCGGCTCGCTGCCGGTCGGCGTCTGGCTGATTTCGCGCATCGGCACGCGGATGTCGGGGCGCGAGCCGGTGACGTAGATCTTGCGGGAGTTGGGGAGGGGGGCTATCGCGGCGGCGTCGACCTGCGCCTTCCCGGCGATAAATTTATCGTTGGCGTTCATTCATGCTCCAAGGGCACCGCAGGGGCGCAAATTCGACCCACGAACCTACTGGAAAGGCGGGCTTATTGCAACCCGCGCGCCGCAATGGACTAAAAGATCGCCGAATGGGACTAAAGAACAGCGCCATGCAGCCGATATCTCGAGAACCTCTGAAAGGCACTTGCCACCTATAGCAACAAAGGGGATGAACATGCGCTCATCGCGCTTCGAGATATTGACGGCACTGGCAGCCGCGTTGACCGCGTCGGCGGCCGTTGCCGCGCAGTGGGAACCGGTTGCCGCGATCAAGGGCGAACAGGTCGAGATAGACCAGGCGCGCGTCGCGCGCCAGTCGGGCGGCACCAGCCTGGCCTGGAGCCGGCTCGCCCTCGGACGCGACTTCATCGACGAGCAGGGCATGCGCTACACGGCGATCGAGGTGCTCAACCGCTACGACTGTGCCCAACGCACGACCACCACGCTGCGCCGTGTTTACCGCCGCGATGCGCAGGTGTTGCGCGAGGAGACCATCCCGAGCAGCGCCGTGCGCGAGGTTCCCGTTCCGGCCGGCAGCGCCGATGAAAAGCTGCTGGCCGAGGTCTGCAAGCCGCGCAACGCCACCGAGGCGCGTGCCCTGGCCCGCGCCACGGCGCGCCAGGCGCCCCCCGTGCCGCGCCCCGGAAAGCCGTCGGTGATGTACGCCGACGTACGTTCGGCCGCCGATGGCGCCCAGTCGCGGGTGACGCAGGTCGCCGACGCTGCCAAGCCGGGTACCGAGTCCGCGGCCCCCAGGCCGGCCGAGCGGCCGCGTTTCATCGAACTGCCGAAGATCGACAAGTCGCAACTCGAAGATCCCGCGGCAAAGGTGGCGACCGAGAAGGCGGCCGCCGCAGCCCGGGCGGCGGAGCGCGCGACCAGCTCGCGCAGCGAGATCGAGCGCCTCTACGCCACTTCCGGTCCGCGCAAGACGACGACGAAGAAGAAGGTGGCGACTTCGCCCGACCAGACGGCCGTGATCGTACACAAGCACGTGCAGTGGGGTTACGACGGCGAAGGCGCGCCGGCCAACTGGGACAAGCTGCGGCCCGACTACGCAACCTGCGGCACGGGCAAGCGCCAGTCGCCGATCGACATCCGCGGCGGCATCAAGGTCGACCTCGAGAACATCGCCGTCGACTACAAGCCGACGCACTTCCGCATCACCGACACCGGATACACGATCCGCGTCGACGTCGGCGAGGGCAGCACGATCCGCGTCATGGAGCGCGATTTCCAGCTCGCCTACATCGACTTCCATCGTCCTTCCGAGGAGCGCATCAACGGCAAGGGCTTCGAGATGGCCGTGCATTTCGTGCACCGCGATTTCGACGGCAAGCTCGCCGTCATCGCCGTCATGCTCGAGCGCGGCAGCGAGCACCCGCTGGTACAGACGCTCTGGAACAACATGCCGCTCGAGCGCGGCATGAGCGTCGAGCCGGCGGCCGTCATCGATCCGGCGCACCTGCTGCCGCCGCGTGAGCAGCGCGCCTACTACACTTATATGGGTTCGCTGACGACGCCGCCCTGCACCGAGGACGTCCTGTGGATGGTGTTCCGGCAGCCGCTGCAGGTGTCGTCGCAGCAGATCGCGATCTTCTCGCGCCTCTATCCGCACAACGCGCGGCCGGTGCAGCCGACCAACGGCCGCCTGATCAAAGAGACGCGCTGAGCAATTCGCGGATCGGCGCCGGCAGCGGCGCCGATCCGAGTTCGTGCTTTTCGAGCCATCGGCGGCCGGCCTCCGCCGCGTGAGGCAGCGGCTCGGCGGCGATGCGCAGCGGCCGCAGGGTCAGCCGGAAGTGCGTGAAGGTGTGCATCCGCGGCGCCAACTCCTTGATGTCCAACACCCGGCAACCCAGCGTCGCCGCGCAGGCCCGCGCCTCCATTCCCTCGGGAAGCTCGGGCAGCGACATCAGGCCGCCCCAGATGCCCGCAGCCGGGCGCGTTTCCAGCAGCACCCGCCCCGCGTGCGTCAGGAGCAGGAAAGTCGTTTCGCGTTCGGGCAGCGTGCGGCGCGGCCTGGGTGCCGGCAACTCCGCTACGCGGTCGTCGCGCAGCGCGATGCACGTCCCGGCGAGCGGACACTCGTCGCAGCGAGGCTTGCCGCGCACGCAGAGCGTCGCGCCGAGATCCATCTGTGCCTGGATATAGGTGTCACCGCCGGCTTCGGGCAGCAGCGACTCCGCCAGCGCCCACAGGCGCTTCTCGACGGCTGGCGTGCCGGCGACCCCCTCGATGCCGAAGCAGCGGCAAAGCACGCGCTTGACGTTGCCGTCGAGGATCGGTGCGCGGGCGCCGAAGCAGAACACCGCGATGGCGTTGGCGGTCGAGCGGCCGATGCCGGGCAGCGCGGCGATCGCGGCAGCGTCACGCGGAAACTCGCCGCCATGGCGGGTGACCAGGGCCTGTGCACAAGCATGCAGGTTGCGCGCCCGGGCGTAATAGCCCAGCCCGCTCCAGAGCGCCATCACGTCCTCGACCGGCGCTGCGGCAAGGTCGGCCAGCGTCGGAAAGTGTGCGAGGAAGCGCTCGTAATAGGGAACGACCGTCGCCACCTGCGTCTGTTGCAGCATGATTTCCGACAGCCAGACGCGGTAGGGGTCGCGCAGCGCGAGCCAGTCGCGCTGCCACGGCAGGTCATGGCGTCCGCAGCGCGCGTGCCAGTCGATCAGGCGGCGCGCGAAAGAGGCCCTCCCTCCGTCCCCCCGGCGGACGTCGCTCAAGTCTTGACCGGCCGCACGCGGCTGGCGGCGAGCTTGGCCCGGGCGCGCGCTTCGTCGGTGGTGTCGGCGTTGGCCACGGCGACGCCCATGCGGCGCTTGACGAAACTCTCAGGTTTGCCGAACAGCCGCAGGTCGGATTCGGGCACCGCGAGCGCCTCGGCGACGCCCTCGAAGGCGATGCCCTTCTCGGACATGCCGCCGTAGACGACGGCTGAGGCGCCCGGCCGGCGCAACGATGTGTCGACCGGCAGTCCGAGGATGGCGCGCGCGTGCAGCTCGAATTCGGAAAGACGCTGGGTGCACAGCGTGACCAGGCCGGTGTCGTGCGGCCGCGGGCTGACCTCGGAGAACCAGACGTCGTCGCCCTTCACGAAGAGCTCGACGCCGAAGATGCCGCGGCCCCCGAGGTTGCCGGTGATCTGCGCCGCGATGTCGCGCGAGCGCGTCAGCGCTTTCGCCGACATCGCCATCGGCTGCCACGACTCGACGTAGTCGCCGTTGACCTGCACGTGGCCGATCGGCTCGCAGAAAAAGGTTTCGACCGCGCCCGAGGCGCCGACGGCGCGCACCGTCAGCTGCGTGATCTCGTAATCGAAGTGCACGAAGCCCTCGACGATCACCAGTCCCTGGTCGACGCGGCCGGAAGCCGCAGCGTAGTTCCACGCCGCCTCGACCTCGGCGGGCGACTTCACCAGCGACTGACCCTTGCCGGACGAGGACATCACGGGCTTGACGACGCACGGGTAGCCGATGCCTTCGTCGATTGCGTCCTGCACTTCCTCGAGCGACCCGGCGAAGCGGTAGGGCGAGGTCGGCAGGCCGAGTTCCTCGGCGGCAAGGCGGCGGATGCCTTCCCGGTTCATCGTCAGGCGCGCGGCACGCGCCGTCGGGATCACCTCGGCGAGACCTTCGCGCTCGATGTCGACCAGCAGGTCGGTGGCAATCGCCTCGATCTCGGGCACGATCAGATGCGGACGCTCGCGCTCGATGATTTCGCGCAGTGCGGCGGCGTCGGTCATCGCTACCGCATGGCCGCGATGCGCCACCTGCATCCCTGGCGCGTCGGCGTAGCGGTCGACGGCAATCACCTCGCAGCCCAGTCGCTGCAATGCGATAATTACTTCCTTGCCGAGTTCACCGCTCCCGAGCAGCATGACTTTGACGGCGGACGGAGAAAGCGGGGTGCCGAGACGCATGGCGGGCTCCGGATGTTGAGTACGGCGCGATTCTAACGACTGCAACCCACCCCCATCCCACATGAGCCTCGATTCCCTCGCGCTGCGCGCTGCGCTCGGCCAGTACGCAACCGGCGTCGCCATCGTCACCACCCTTGACGGCGAAGGCCGCCCTGCCGGCCTGACCGTGAATTCGTTCGCGTCCGTCTCGCTCGATCCGCCGCTGGTGCTCTGGAGCCTCGCCCAGACGTCCGCCTGCATGCAGGCCTTCAAGTCCTGCCACCATTTCGCGGTCAACGTCCTGGCGTCGGACCAGGTGGAGATCTCGAACCGCTTCGCCCTCGCCGGATACGACAAGTTCGGCGGCATCGTCTGGACGCCGGGGCTCGGCGGCGCGCCGCTGCTCGAAGGCTGCTGCGCTCGGTTCGAGTGCCGCAGCCATGCCCGGCATCCTGGCGGCGACCATGTGATCTTCATCGGTCGCGTCGAGCGTTTCGCGCATGAGGACCGGACGCCATTGGTATTCCACGGCGGCCGATACTGCACGCGCGGCGATTCGCTGATCTGAGCCCCTGACTCCTCAGGCCCACCCCGGGTGGGGTTACGCCTATGTCCACTTGCATATTGCGGCGGCATCGGCGATCTCTTAACCTTGCATGCCGCGCCAGCAAGGGTGCCTGGTACCTGCCCCCCAGATTCGTCCCGCTCCGAAGCTCGGGACGAGGAGTCGTCAATGAGCCTCATATCCGCTCGCCGCGAAGATCTGCCCCTCGGGGCGCCCCTGCCATGGCCCCTGTTCGACGAAAACGGCGAAGTCCTGCTCGATCGCGGCGAAATCATCGACGGCGACGCAGCGCTCGAGTCGCTGCTGGCAGCCAGGCCGATGCGCGAATTGTCGTGGGCGGCGCCCAGCCAGACGGAAAGCGGGACTTCCCGGGAGGACAGCAAGGAACTCGACGCCGCGCTGGCGACCGGCAAGGAAGGCAAGTTCTCTTTCCTCGACATGCACCTGCGCGTCGGCGAGCGCATCCAGGTCCAGCCGCCGGCCAACGTTTCCGCCGAGCGCTACGTCGTCAAGCTGATCGGCTACGTCGACAAGGTCAGCGTTCTCGTCACCGCGCCCTACGAGAACGGGCTGCGCGTCCCGCTGCGCGAGAACGACACGCTGGTGGCACGTATCTTCTCGGCGCAGAAGGCCTTCGGCTTCAGCGCCACCGTCGACCGCGTCTGCAAAATCCCGTACGACTACCTGCATCTCTCGTTTCCGGAGCATGTGCAGGGGTCCGTAGTGCGCAAGTCGCCGCGCGTGCGCACCAAGATCATCGCCTCGATCTCGACTGAAGCGGTCGGCGATCGCTACTCAGGGATGATCGTCAATTTGAGCGCGGACGGAGCGCTGGTGAAGGCACGCCGGCCGCTGGCCGGGAACGGCGGCACGATTGCCCTCGCCTTCCGCGTGAACCTGCACAACGTCGATGCCTACCTGACCATCAACGCCGTCGTGCGCAGCGCCTTCGGCGACGAAGGCAAGGGCGACGACGGCGCCCAGATGTTCAGCCACGGCGTCCAGTTCCAGGACTTGGCGCCGAACGACAGCGTGATCCTGCAAAGCCTGATCTACCAGCAGATGATCGAGCAGCCGCACACGCTGGCGTGATCCGCATGCCCCCCCACGCACACATTCGTTCGCTGCCTCCCATCGTGGGGCGCATGCTTTCCTGCGGCCCGGCGAGGTCATGACGATCCGCAAGATCCCGGTCGAGCAGCTCGCGGTCGGCATGTACGTGCATGACCTGAACTGCGGCTGGATGGACCATCCGTTCGTGACGAACCAGTTCCTCGTCAAGGACGCAGTGACGCTGAAGAAGGTGCGCGACGTCGGCATGAAGGAAATCTTCATCGACACCTCCGCCGGCCGCGACATCGCCGCACCGGCAGCGTGCGAAGCGGCGCCTGCATCCGAGCCGACCCGGCTCGAAGCGCCGGTCGTCGTCAAGGCGCCCCAGTTCGCCGAAGAAGTGCGCCGCGCGCGCAAGCTCCACGGCGAAGCCAACCGCCTCGTCAGCGACATGATGGGCGACATCCGCCTCGGCAGGCAGATCGAGGTCGAGCAGTGCGAGCCGCTGGTCGAGAACATCCTCGAGTCGATCTTCCGCCTGCCCGACGCGCTGCTGCCGTTGGCCCAGGTCAAGACGCGCGACGAATACACCTTCCAGCACTGCGTGTCGGTTTCCGCGCTCGCCGTCGCCTTCGGGCGCGCGCTGGTCATGGCGCGCGACGAAATCAAGGAACTTGCCATGGGCGGCCTGCTGCATGACGCCGGCAAGGCGCTGGTGCCGGTTGCGATACTCAACAAACCCGGAAAGCTGACCGACGACGAGTTCGTCGTCATGCGCGACCACGCCTCGCACGGCGCCGACCTGCTGAAAAAGACGCGCGGCGTCAGCGAGATCGCCTATCACGCGGCCGCGGAGCACCACGAGCGCTACGACGGCACCGGTTATCCGCTCCGCCTCAAGGGCGACGAGATCAGCATCTACGGCCAGATGATGGCGATCGTGGACGTCTACGACGCCATCACCTCGCTCCGCGTCTATCACAAGGGGATGCCGCCGACCGAGGCGCTGCGCAAGCTGTTCGAGTGGAGCAAGACCCACTTCAATCCGCGCCTCGTGCAGGCCTTCATCAAGGGCATCGGCATCTATCCGGCCGGCTCGCTCGTGCGCATGGAGAGCGGCAAGCTCGGCATCGTGCGCGAAGTCTCGCCCGCGCGCCTGCTGCAGCCGGTGGTGAAGATCATCTACGACGCCGACAGGCAGTGCTACGTGAATCCGGAAGTCGTCGACCTCTCGGCGGCGAAGGACAAGATCGCCGCGCACGAGTCGTACGAGAAGTGGGGCATCGACCAGGCGGCCTGGCTGTAGCTCGAGGCGCGAGACCTGCGTGCGATAATTCCCCGCCAACTGAGGGGGATTCCGTCATGACCAAGCACCCGTTTCTGCGTTCCGCGCTGGCCGCGCTCCTCGCGGGCTGCGCCTGCGCCGCCGCCGCCCAAGTGAAAGTCGGCGTCGTCTATTCCGCCACCGGACCGACGGCCGTCGTCGGCATTCCGCAGAAGAACACCGTCCCGCTGTTGCCGCGCAGGATCGGCGACGCCACGGTCGAGTACATCCACTATGACGACGCCTCCGATTCGACGCAGACCGTTCAGCTGGTCAAGCGCCTGATCTCGGAGCACAGGATCGACGCGCTGATCGGCCCCACCGGCTCGCCGAACGCCATGGCCGTCCTGCCGATCATCGCCGAGAGCGGCATCCCGATGCTGGCGCCGGTCGGCACCACGGCGGTCGTGCTGCCGATGGACGACAGGAAGAAGTGGGTGTTCAAGACGACGCAGAACGACAACCTGATCGCCGACGCCCTCATCGCCCACATGAAGAAGACCGGCATCAAGACCGTCGGCTTCATCGGCTACAACGATCCCTACGGCGAGTCCTGGCTCAAGGAGTTCACCGCCCAGACGCAGAAGGCCGGCATCCAGCTCGTCGCTGTCGAGCGCTATCTGCGTACCGACCAGTCGGTGACCGGCCAGGCCGTCAAACTGCTGGCCGCCAAGCCCGACGCCATCCTCGTCGCCGGCACCGGCGGCCCGGCGGTTCTGCCGCACACGACGCTGGTCGACCGCGGCTACAAGGGGCAGATCTACCAGACCCACGGCGCCGCCACGCCGGACTTCATCCGCCTCGGCGGCAAGAAGGTCGAGGGCGCCTACATGGCCGCCAGCCTGATGCTGGTGCTCGGCGAGATTCCCGACAGCCATCCGTCGAAGAAGATGGCCCAGGGCTACATCGCGGCGTACGAGCGCATCCACGCCGCCAAGCCGGCGACCTTCGGCGCCAATGTCTACGACGCCGGCCTGCTGCTGCAGAAGTCGGTGCCCGAAGCCCTGAAGAAGGGCAAGCCCGGTACGCCGGAATTCCGCGCCGGCCTGCGCGACGCGCTCGAGCAGACGAAGGAGTTCGTCGCCACGCAGGGCGTGTATACGATGACGCCGCAGGACCACTCGGGCTTCGATGCGCGCGGCCGGGTGCTGATGACGCTGAAGGACGGGAAGTGGAAGCTGGTGCCGGAGTGATGCTGGAGCGGGCGAAGGGAGTCGAACCCTCTTCATCAGCTTGGGAAGCTGAGGTAATGCCGTTATACGACGCCCGCGGGTAGGGCGGATTGTAGGGGCGACCCCGCGGTCTGGCAAATGGCCGATGCTAAAATCCGCGGCATGATCGAAGTCTTCATCAACGGCAGTTCCGAGCAGTTCCCCCAGCAGATCAGCGTCGCCCGCCTGTTGGCGGAGCGCGGGCTTGCCGGCAAGCGCGTCGCCGTCGAGCGCAACGGCGAGATCGTGCCCAAGAGCCGGCATGAAGAAACGGCGCTCGCCGCGGGCGATCGCATCGAAATCGTCGTCGCCGTCGGCGGCGGCTGAACCGACAGGGAATCCCATGAGCACCTCGAACGATCCGCTCGTCATCGGCGGCAAGGCCTACGCGTCGCGCCTGCTGGTCGGCACCGGCAAGTACAAGGATTTCGCGCAGACGCGCGCGGCCATCGACGCCTCGGGCGCGCAGATCGTCACCGTGGCGATCCGGCGCATGAACATCGGCCAGGATCCGAGCCAGCCGTCGCTGCTCGATGCCCTGCCGCCGAGCGAGTTCACCTACCTGCCGAACACCGCCGGTTGCTACTCGGCCGACGACGCCATCCGCACGCTGCGGCTCGCGCGCGAACTGCTCGACGGCCACAGCCTCGTCAAGCTCGAGGTACTCGGCGACCCGAACACGCTGTTCCCCAACATGCCCGAGACGCTCAAGGCCGCCGAGGTGCTGGTGAAGGACGGCTTCCAGGTGATGGTCTATTGCTCCGACGATCCGATCCAGGCCAGGCTGCTCGAGGACATCGGCTGCGTCGCGGTGATGCCGCTCGCCTCGCTGATCGGCTCGGGCATGGGCATCCTCAATCCGTGGAACCTCAAGCTGATCATCGATGCGGCGAAGGTGCCGGTGATCGTCGACGCCGGCGTCGGCACGGCGTCCGACGCCGCGATCGCAATGGAGCTGGGCTGCGACGGCGTGCTGATGAATACCGCCATCGCGGGCGCCCAGGACCCGGTGCTGATGGCCGGGGCGATGAAGAAGGCGGTCGAGGCCGGGCGCGAGGCGTACCGGGCCGGCCGCATGCCGAAGAAGTTCTACGCGGCCAGCCCGAGTTCGCCGACCAGCGGGCTTATCGGCTCCTGATTTCCGTGCGCGTCCTGCTGGCCGCGCTCGGCCTGCTGCTGGCTTCGCCCCACGTCTGCGCGGATGAAGCGCCGGAGACCCGGCGCCGGGGCTACGCCTTCGACTCGCCGCGCGTGCTCGCGGAGCAGCGCCTGTTCGGCATCGCCCACGGCGTGCGGCTGCTCGCCGAAGCCTGCCGCGAGGTGCCCGGCAGCGCCGCAGCGGTCGACAGCGCCTACAGCGCCTGGCGCGCCGAGCAGCAGGTAGCGATCGACCTCGCGGCGGCCGGGCTGGCGCGCTACCACTTCGGCGGCGCTGCAACCGCCGCGGATTGGCAGGCCATCGCCGGCGCACTCGGCCTCAAGGACCGGCTGGAACCGACGGCGCCGTCCGAGGATCTGGCGGCGGCCTGCGCGAGTCTGCCGGAGGCGCTTGCCCAGCCGCGCTATGCGCTCGCCGAGCGCATGCGGCTCGAGGAACTGATGGCGCAGGTCGCCGCCGCGATCGAGGTCGAGGCGCACGGCGCCTGGTGCGGCAAGCGCATGCCCGAGGCGGCGCGAGAGGTCCATGCCGCCCGGTACGAAAACTGGCGCGAGATCAACCTGCCGGTGCTGAAGCAGGCGCAGGAAGCGCTGGCCGGCGCCTGGCCGGCCGATGCACCGGCGCCGACTTTCGACGACTGGCTGGCGCAGCGGAAGCGCGACATGCGCATCCAGGGCAGCATCGCCCAGTGCCTCGAATATTCCGAAACCCTCAAGCAGCCGCAGGCGGCGCTACGCAACGTCTTCAACGCGCCGCCGGCGGCGGAACCCAGACCATGAATCCATCAGACATCCAGCGTCCCATCCGCAGCTTCGTGCTGCGCCAGGGGCGCGTCTCAAGCGCCCAGGCGCGCTTCCGCGAGGAAGGCATGCCGCGCTGGGGCATCGAGTACCGCAACCAGCAACTCGACTTCGACGCCGCCTTCGGCCGCCACGCGCCGCGCATCCTCGAGATCGGCTGCGGCATGGGCGAGACCACCGCGGTTATCGCCGCCGCGCATCCGCAGAACGACTACCTCGGCATCGAGGTGCATACGCCGGGCGTCGGCTCGCTGCTGAAGGAGATCGCGCTGCGCGAGCTGACCAACCTGCGCGTCGTCCAGCACGACGCCGTCGAGGTCGTGCGCGACATGCTGCCGGAGGGCTCGCTCGCCGGCATCCACATCTACTTCCCCGACCCCTGGCCGAAGAAGCGCCATCACAAGCGCCGCCTGATCCAGCCGCCGTTCGTCGCGCTGCTGGCCTCGCGCCTCGCGCCCGGCGGCTACATCCACTGCGCCACGGACTGGGAGGAATACGCGCAGCAGATGCTCGAAGTGCTGGGCGGCGAGCCGCTGCTGGCGAACACGGCCGCCGGATTCGCGCCGCGCCCCGACTACCGTCCGCGTACCAAGTTCGAGCAGCGCGGCGAGCGGCTCGGACACGGTTCCTGGGACGTGATCTTCCGCCGCCGCCCATGAAAACGAGCGGCAGCGAAGTTTCGGCGGATGCCAAAACGAGCGGCAGCGAAGTTTCGGCGGATGCCAAAACGAGCGGCAGCGAAGTTTCGGCGGAGGCTGATGCGCGCGAAGCACGCGTCAAGGCCGACAGGCCGGCCGGAGCCAACGACGACGAACTCAGCATCGTCTACAGGCTGCGCGCCGACGACGGCGAGAGCGCCGAGTTCGTCATTCGCCTCGATCGCGATACGCTCGCCCTGAAGGCGACGCCGCGCGCGGATCCGCCGTTCTGGGTACGGCTCGAGCACCATCGGTGCGAGGGCTGTCCGCTCGATGCCGCAGCGAATCCGCTCTGCCCGATGGCGGCGGCGCTCGCCGATCTGCTCGACTTCGCGCGCGGCCTGGTGTCGCACAGCGGCCTGCAGATGGTCGTGATCACGCCCGAGCGCGAGGTCCGCGCCGAGACGAGCGCGCAGCGGGCGTTGAGCTCGCTGATGGGGCTCGTCATGGCTACCTGCGCCTGTCCCGACGTGGCCTGGCTGCGTCCCATGGCACGCTTCCACCTGCCGCTGGCCAGCGAGGAGGAGACCATCTACCGTGCCGCCTCCATGTACCTGCTGGCGCAGTACTTCCGCCAGCGCGCCGGCGCCGAACCCGATTTCGGCCTCGACGGACTCGCGCAGCGCTACCAGCGCCTGCACATCATCAACGTTGCCATGGCGCAACGCCTGCGCAGCGTCGTGGACAAGGACGCTCCGGTGAATGCGGTCATCCTGCTCGATCTGTTCGCCAAGGCGCTGCCCTCTTCGGTAAGGGATTCCCTGGGTGAGCTGGAGTACCTGTTTCACCCCTATGGACAAGCCTGATTCGGATAGAAGAACTCTATCCGGCTGCCTATAACCGAAGCCCTATAAAGGCGCGGCAGTACGTCAAAGAATCAGTCGCGTGGCGCCGACGCTTTCCTGCATCGCCGCGAATCCCCTGCCGTGAATGCCGATAGGAACAATCCATTGCTCAGCGTTACCCCAGTCAGGTAAGGTGTGCGTCGGAAGCGCAATCATGACGATGCGCTGCAAGATCGGGAGAAAGGGATGGGGTACGACCGCTCTGAAGCTCAGCCCGCTGCGCCGCCGTTGCCGTGGTGGTCCGGTCCCGAGTCCGAGTTTTCGCGCATCCGGGCGGCGCGCTCGGAACTGCATCGGCGCAACATGCAACTCCGGCGCGGCGCGTGGTGGACGCTCGTTGCGTCGCTGTCCGCCTCCGTGTCGATCTACAGCACGCATGCCGTCGGCGCCCTGGCCGGCACCAGCGACGTCATCGCGACGCCGGTCTCGGTACTGCTGGTCCTGGGGTCCGTGGTCTGGGTGCTCGACCGGCGCCTCGTGCAGCAGGTCGAGGATGCGCAATTGCACGGCCAGCTCTGGCACGCGCTGGTCGCTGCCGCGCGCAAGTCGCGCATCGATTCGCGGCAACTCGTGCCCCGGGCCGGCGAGAGCGAGGTGGATCGTCTCTTGCGCGCGGAGGCGGCGCTGGCCGTACGCCTCGTGACCTCCGGCGAGCCACTTTCGGCCCATGTGCCGCTGCTGGCCGAGACCATTCGGCTCCGGCGCCGGCCAACCGACTAGGCCAGGAAGAATCCCAGCAGGCGATTGAGGAAGCGCCGGCCCTTGGCGGTCGGCGCCAGGCGTCGTGCGTCGACGCTCAACAGGCCCTCGCGTTGCGCCGCCAGCAGCGGCGCCTGCACGGCGGCGAGCGAGATCCCGGTGCGCTCCTCGAACAGCCGCGTCTCCACGCCCTCGGTGAGGCGCAGGGCGTTCATCATGAACTCGAACGGCAGTTCCGCCGAGGTCACCTCGCGCTCTTCCAGACGCCGATCGGCGGCGTGCAGGTACTCGGACGGATGCCGCCGCCGCGATTCGCGCACGATGCGGTCCGGGAAGCTGATCTTGGCGTGGGCCCCGGCGCCGATGCCGAGGTAGTCGCCGAAAGTCCAGTAGTTGAGGTTGTGGCGGCAGCGTGCGCCGGGTTTGGCGAAGGCCGATGTCTCGTAGTGTTCGAAGCCGGCGCCGGCGAGCGCTTCCTCGACCGCTTGCTGCATGTCGGCGGCGACGTCGTCGTCGGGCACGGGCGGCGGCGAATGGTGGAAGGCGGTGTTCGGCTCCAGCGTCAGGTGGTAGGCCGAGACGTGCGTGGTGCCGAAGGCGATCGCGGCCTGGATGTCGCGCTGCGCTTCGGCCAGCGTCTGCCGCGGCAGCGCATACATCAGGTCGAGGTTGATGCGCTCGAAGTGGCGCTGGGCAAAGTCGATCGCGCGCCGCGCCTCGTCGGCGGCATGGATGCGGCCCAGCGCCGCGAGCTTGGCGTCGTCGAAGCTCTGGATGCCGATCGACAGCCGATTGACGCCGGCCTCGCGAAAGGCCGCGAACTTCTCCGCCTCCGCCGTGCCCGGGTTCGCTTCGAGCGTGATCTCGGCGTCGGGCGCCAGGGGCAGGCGCGCACGAAAGGCGGCGAGCAGGCGATCGACGGCCGCGCCGGAAAGCAGGCTCGGCGTGCCGCCACCGAAGAACACGCTGACCACCGGCCGGCCCCACACCTGCGGCAGCGCCGATTCGAGGTCAGCGATCAGCGCCTCGACGTAGGTGTCCTCGGGAATTCCCCCCTTCGCTTCGTGCGAGTTGAAGTCGCAGTACGGACACTTGCGCACGCACCACGGCACATGCACGTAGAGCGACAGCGGCGGCAGCGCCGCCAGGGCATGACGCCCGGCGCCGCCGGCAATCGGAATCACAGCACGTGTGCTTTCAGTTGCGCCATCAACTGGCGCAGCGCCTTGCCACGGTGGGACATCGCATTCTTGTCCTCGGACGACATCTCCGCGCCGGTGAGGCCCTTCTCGGGCACGAAGAAGTAGGGATCGTAGCCGAAGCCGTTCTCGCCGCGCGGCGTATCGATGATCTCGCCGTGCCATTCGCCTTCGGCGATGATCGGCTGCGGATCGTCGGCGTGGCGCACGAAGACGAGCACGCAGACGTAGTGCGCACGCCGGTCGGCCTTGCCGGCGAGGTCGGCGATCATCTTTTGGTTGTTGCGTTCGTCCGACTTCGGCTCGCCGGCGAAGCGCGCCGACCAGACGCCCGGCGCGCCGCCGAGCGCGGTGACGCAGATGCCGGAGTCGTCGGCGAGCGCGGGCAGGCCGGTGATCTTCGCTGCGTGGCGCGCCTTGGCGAGTGCGTTCTCGACGAAGGTGACGTGCGGCTCTTCGGCTTCCGGGACGTTGAAGTGCGCCTGCGGCAGCACTTCGAAGTCGAGGGTCGCCAGCATCTGCGCGAATTCGCGCAGCTTGCCGGCGTTGTTGGAGGCGAGGACGAGTTTCTTCATGCGCCAAGAGCCTTTCGTTGCGCGGCAACGATTTCGCGGATGCCGTCGGCGCCGAGTTCGAGCAGCGCGTCGAGTTCAGCGCGCGAGAACGGCGCGCCTTCGGCCGTGCCCTGCACCTCGACGATGCCGCCCGCGCCCGTCATGACGATGTTCATGTCGGTGTCGCAGTCCGAATCCTCGATGTAGTCGAGGTCCAGCACCGGCACGCCCTTGTATATGCCGACCGAGACCGCGGCGACGAAGTCGCGCAGCGGGTTGGCGGCGATCTTGCCGGCGGCGACGAGCTTGCGGCAGGCGTCGTGCAGGGCGACGCAGGCGCCGGTGATCGAGGCACAGCGCGTGCCGCCGTCGGCCTGCAGCACGTCGCAGTCGAGCGTGACCTGGCGCTCGCCGAGCGTGGCGAGGTCCGTCACGGCGCGCAGGGAACGTCCGATCAGGCGCTGGATTTCCTGCGTGCGCCCGCTCTGCTTGCCCTTGGCGGCCTCGCGCGCAGTGCGCGTGTTGGTCGAGCGCGGCAGCATGCCGTACTCGGCGGTCACCCAGCCCTGGCCCTTGCCGCGCAGGAAGGGCGGCACGCTGTCCTCGACGCTGGCGGTGCACAGCACGCGCGTGTGGCCGAATTCGACCAGCACGCTGCCTTCGGCGTGCATGGTGAAATCGCGGGTGATGCGCAGGTCGCGCAACTGGTTCGGTTGTCGGTTGCTGGGTCTCATGCGGTTCCTGTCGTGGCTATCGTGAGTATTTCTGGATCGCGCCGCGGATTTCCTCGATCGCGCGCTCAATGTCGGCCTCGCTGAGCTCGTTCTCCCGGGCACGCGAAGTGTCGAAGCCTTCCATCTGCGTCGTGTGGGCGTCGAGCGGCATCGTGTGGGTCTCGACCAGCGAAGTCTCGTCGCCGTAGCTGTCTTCCCAGTTGAGGGCGATGAGGGACAGATTGTCGCAGGTCTCGCCGGCCAGCGCCTCGGCGGCATCGAGCAGGCGCGGCACGCCCTGGATGACGCCGGACTCGGTCAGCGTGCGGATCAGCGTGGCGTCGTCGAGCGGCCCCCAAACGCCATCGGTGCACAGCATGATGACGTCACCCGACGACAGCGGCGTCTTGCGCGAGAAGTCGATCTGCGGCGTATGGCCGCCGCCGAGGCAGCTATAGACGCGGTTGCGCTCGGGGTGGTGGCGCGCTTCGTCGACTGTGATCGCCCCTTGGTCGATCAGCATCTGCACGCGCGAGTGGTCGCGCGTGCGTGCGACCACGGCGCCGTCGCGGATCACGCACAGCCGCGAGTCGCCCGCATGCGCCCAGTAGGCGATGTTGTCCTGGACGACGCAGGCGACGCAGGTGGTGCGCGGCGCCTCCGGCAGGCCGTGCTCTTCGGCGTAGCCGGCGATGGCGTGATGGGCGTTGGAGAGTCCCCAGGACAGGAACAGGAAGGGATCGGGCAGGCGCGGCATCGATTCGCGCTGGAAGGCCTCGGTCAGCGACTGCACAGCGATCTGGGCCGCGATCTCGCCGTGCAGGTGGCCGCCCATGCCGTCGGCGACGACCATGAACAGCGACTCGCGCGAATAGCAGTAGGCGAGCCGGTCCTGGTTCTGTTGGCGCTTGCCGGTTCGGCTCTCTTGAAAGATGGTGAACTTCATTTGGCTATTTCCCCATCAAACCCTTGAAGCGGCGGCTCAGGGTGTCGACCCAGGTGCTGGCGTGCGTCGTCTGGCTGCTGTCGGTGAGTGCCTTCTGCAACGCGAACACTGAGAGCGGCCGCTCGAGGTAGTCGAGCTTCAGGCACCAGTCGACGGTCTCGAGCAACTGCTTCGAATACTTGCCGGCCCAGCGGCGCGACGCCGGCTCGAGGTCGTCCTGCGCCAGCCGCGCCTTCGCCGCTTGCGGCACGGAGGCGCCGAGGGTGGCGTAGATGCTGGCGCCGACGGCATAGATGTCGGTCCACGGTCCGAGCTGGTCGGGCGCCTCGTATTGTTCGGGCGCGGCGAAGCCCGGCGTGTACATCGGCTTCAGGCGCGGCCCCTCGTTCTCGAGCGCCTGGCGCGCGGCGCCGAAGTCGAGCAACACCGGCGTGCCGTCGTTGCGCAGGTAGATGTTCGCCGGCTTGATGTCGAGGTGCAGCAGCTTCTGCGTGTGCACCTCGCGCAGCCCGTTGAGCAGGCGCGAGAAGACGTTGCGCACGAAGGCCTCGCCGATGTCGCCCTTGTGCTTGCGAATGTGCTCGTGCAGCGTCCGCCCGCGCTCGTACTGCATGACCATGTAAACCGTCTCGTTGGCACGGAAGAAGTTGAGCACGCGCACGACGTTCGGATGGATGAGGTGCGCGAGCGAGCGGCCTTCCTCGAAGAAGCACTTCATGCCGTGGCGGAAGGCCCCGAGGTTCTCCTCGCTGATCACCGGCACCACGCCTTCGGTGCGCAGCGCCAGCGAATGCGGCAGGTACTCCTTGATCGCGACCGGCGTCTCGTCCTCGTCGTAGGCAAGATAGACGATCGAAAATCCGCCGACCGACAACTGTCGTTCGATGCGGTAGCGGTCCAGCTGGAATCCCGGCGGGAGAGGCTTGTTGGCCTGCATGGCGTTTATACTCGCCGGATTGTAGCTCGCTGCTTTCCCTCACGAACGATGTCCATCTACAGCATGACCGGCTATGCGTCCGGCACGCGCGAACTCGGCGCAGCCGCCCTGCACCTCGAACTCAAGAGCGTGAATTCGCGCTTCCTCGACATCGGCTTCCGCTGCGGCGAAGAACTGCGCTCGCTCGAGATGCCGCTGCGCGAGCGCATCGCCGCCGCGCTCGGCCGCGGCAAGGTTGAGTGCCGCATGAACCTGACGCCGCAGGCCAGCGGCGCGCGCGAACTGGCGCCCAACGCCAGCCTCGTCGCGCAGCTGGTGCGGATGCAGGAAACGGTGCGCGCGCTGCTGCCGGCCGCCGCGCCGCTCAGCGTCGCCGAGGTGCTGCGCTGGCCCGGCGTCGTCGGCGACGAGACCGTCGATCCCGAGCGCCTCCAGGCCGAGGCGCTGTCGCTGATCGACGCCGTGCTGAAGGACTTCATCGCTACGCGCGAGCGCGAGGGCGCCAAGCTCGCCGCCATGATCCTCGAACGCGTCGCCCGCATGCGCGCCCTGACGGCGCAGCTGGCGCCGTTGCTGCCCAAGGCGCTCGCCGATTACGAGGCGCGCCTGTCGGCCAAGCTGCGCGAGGCCGTCGCCGGTCTCGACGAGGAACGCATCCGCCAGGAGCTCGGGCTGTTCGCGACGCGCATCGACGTCGCCGAGGAGATGTCGCGGCTCGCCACCCATCTCGACGAACTCGAGCGCATCGTGACCAAGGGCGGCCCCGTCGGCAAGCGCCTCGATTTCCTGATGCAGGAGCTCAACCGCGAGTCGAACACCGTCGCTTCAAAATCCGTGTCGGCGGAGATCACCGCCATCGCCCTGGAACTCAAGCTGCTGATCGAGCAGGTGAGGGAGCAGGTGCAGAACCTGGAATAGGACATGAACGCAGGAACCCTTTTCGTCGTTTCCGCCCCTTCCGGCGCCGGCAAGACCACACTGGTTAAGCTGTTGCTCGAGCGCGACCCGAAGGTGCGCCATTCGATTTCCTACACCACGCGCGCGCCGCGGCCGGGGGAGCAGAACGGGCGCGAATACCACTTCATCGACATCCCGACGTTCACCGCGATGCGCGAGCGCGGCGAATTCCTCGAGTGGGCGGAGGTGCATGGCAATTTCTACGGCACCTCGCGGCCCTGGCTCGAGGCGCAGATGCAGGCCGGCGACGACATGCTGCTGGAGATCGACTGGCAGGGCGCGGCGCAGGTGCGCGAGATATTCCCGGAGGCGGTGGGGATTTTCATCATGCCGCCGTCGATCGAGGAACTCGAACGACGCCTGCGCGGACGAAACCAGGACAGCGACGAGGTGATCCAGCGCCGCGTCGCCGCGGCGATGGGCGAAATGCGGCACGTCGAGGAGTTCGATTTCGTTATAATCAACAACAACTTGCAGGAGGCGCTCGATGACATGTGCGCCGCCGTGCGGGCTTCCCGCCAGCGCTTCCCGCGCCAGGCGGCCCGGCATCCGGAAATTTTCCGCATTCTGAACTCTCACTGAAGGACCGATCATGGCCCGCGTTACCGTAGACGACTGCCTCAAGAGAATCCCGAACCGCTTCCAGCTGACGTTGGCCGCCACTTATCGCGCGCGCCAGATCACCATGGGCAGCACGCCGCTGGTCGAGGCGGGCCGCGACAAGCCGACGGTGCTCGCGCTGCGCGAGATCGCGTGCGGCAAGGTCGGCCTCGAAGTGCTCAACCGCGGGCAAGCCTGATCCGCATGAAGCGGACGCGACCGAACCATGTCCGCACCTTTCGCGTTCGGATCGCGTCCACCGCCGCCCAGGCCTGAGGTCGACGAACCGCCGATCATTCCGCTCGACATGCATCCGCCGGTCGACATGGCGGAAGACCTCGAACGCTTCAAGGCCCGTGTCGGCCGCTATCTGAAACCCGAGGACGTCGCCCGCGTCGAGGCGGCGTACCACTTCTCCTTCGACGCCCACCGCGGCCAGTACCGCTCCAGCGGCGATCCCTACGTCTCGCATCCGCTTGCCGTCGCCGAGACGCTCGCCGACTGGCAGCTCGACACCCAGGCGCTGATCGCCGCGCTGCTCCATGACGTCATGGAGGACACGGCGATCACCAAGGAGCAGATCGCCGAGCAATTCGGCAAGACGGCCGCGGAGCTCGTCGACGGCGTTTCCAAGCTCGACAAGATCGAGCACCAGTCCTACGAAGAAGCGCAGGCCGAGAACTTCCGCAAGATGCTGCTGGCGATGGCGCGCGACGTGCGCGTCATCCTCGTCAAGCTCGCCGACCGGCTGCACAACATGCGCACGCTCGACGCGCTGCGCCCCGACAAGCGCCGCCGCGTCGCGCGTGAGACGCTCGAGATATACGCGCCGATCGCCAACCGGCTCGGCTTCAACACCCTCTACCGCGAGCTGCAGGAGCTGGCATTCCGCCACTTGCATCCGATGCGCTACGCCGTGCTGGCCAAGGCGCTGAAGGCGGCGCGCGGCAACCGCCGCGAGGTGGTGAGCAAGATCCTCGACGCGGTGAAGAAACGCCTGCCGGCCTGCAACATCGAGGCTGAGGTCACGGGCCGCGAGAAGCACATCTACGGCATCTACCGCAAGATGCGCGAGAAGAACCTCTCCTTCTCGCAGGTGTTCGACATCTACGGCTTCCGCGTCATCGTCACGGACGTGCCGACCTGCTACCTCGCGCTCGGTGCGCTGCACGGCCTCTACAAGCCGGTGCCGGGGAAGTTCAAGGACTACATCGCGATCCCCAAGGACAACGGCTACCAGTCGCTGCACACGACGCTGATCGGCCCGTACGGCACGCCCGTCGAGGTGCAGATCCGTACCGCCGAGATGAACCACGTCGCCGAGACCGGCGTCGCCTCGCACTGGCTCTACAAGGACCAGCACGCACTCACCGAACTGCAGCAGACAACGCACAAGTGGCTGCAATCGCTGCTCGAACTGCAGTCGGCCTCGGGCGATTCGGCGGAGTTTCTCGAGCACGTCAAGGTCGACCTGTTCCCGGGCGAGGTCTACGTGTTCACGCCGCGCGGCAAGATCCTGGCGCTGCCGCGCGGGGCGACGCCCGTCGATTTCGCCTACGCCGTGCACACCGACATCGGCAACCGCTGCGTCGCCTGCCGCATCAACTTCGAGTCGATGCCGCTGCGCACCGAGCTCAAGAACGGCGACCGCGTCGAGATCATCACCGCGCCGCTGGCGGCGCCAAACCCGTCGTGGCTCGCCTACGTGCGCACCGCCAAGGCGCGCGCGCAGATCCGCCACTTCCTCAAGACGCAGCAGAAGTCGGAATCGACGGCGCTCGGCGAGCAGTTGCTGGCGCAGGCGCTGCGGGCGATGAACGTCGACATCGCCGGCATCGCCTCGGCCGGCTGGGAGCGCTTCCTGCGCGCCTGCGGCATGAAGACCAAGCAGGAGGTGCTGGCGGACATCGGCCTCGGCAAACGTCTGCCGGCGATCGTCGCGCGCCGCCTCGCGGGCGCCGAAGGGGACAACGGTGCAGCGAAGAGCGAAACGCGCCCGCAGGGCACCATCCTGGTGCGCGGCACCGAAGGCATGACGGTGCAGCTCGCCCACTGCTGCCGACCGATCCCCGGCGACCCGATCATTGGCGTCATCCGCAAGGGTCAGGGCCTCATCGTGCACACGCACGACTGCCGCACGCTGGCGAAGGCCGGACGCGAGCGCGGTTCGTGGGTGGACGTCGACTGGGCGAGCGACATCGGGCGCAACTTCGAAGTCAGCATCCGCATCGTCACCGCCAACAAACCCGGCGTGCTGGCCAAGATGGCCGCCGCCATCGCCGGCGACGAATCGAACATCGTCAACGTCAACATGGATGACGACCACGGCGTGACGACGGGAATCTCCTTCACGCTCGAAGTGGCGGACCGCATCCACCTCGCACGCATACTCAGAAGCTTGCGCCGCATTCCGGAAGTCGTGCGCATCACGCGGCTCAAGGATTGATCAGACCCCAAGGAGACAGTCATGTCGATGTACGAATCCGAGCACACGCGCTTCATGCGCGAGTGGATGGAAAGGCACCCGCAGGAACTCGAGGAACAGAAGCGCGGGCGCGCCATGTGGTGGGACAAGCCGCCGGAAGATCCGGAAACGCGCAAGCGCCTTGCCGCTGTCAGCGTGCCCTCCAAGTCCTATTACTACGACGCCGACTGACGCCGTGGGCGGCGCTCGCGCCGCGATCTCTTGCGTCATGAGCCGGGTCATCCGCCGGCTTCATGACGAATGGTCGAGCGCAATACTCGACATTTCAATTCCTTGACCACCATCAACCAACCCGCAGAGTCGTCTCTCTAGCATGCCCTCATAGCCCCGCATGTCGGGACATCCACGAGAGGGCGGCATCTTGAACATCTCCAGTGCCATCGTGCACGCCAGGCCGGGTACCGCTACCGAAGTGCGTGCGCGCCTGGCGGCCGTTGCCGGCGTCGAGGTCCACGCCGTTTCCGACGAAGGCAAGATGATCGTCACCATCGAGAGCGGCGACGACGCCGCGACGATCGCCACCTTCGAGACCATCAGCACGCTTGCCGGCGTTCTTTCGGCATCGATGGTCTACCACCAGGTCGAATCCAATCCAGAAGTGCCCATTCCAGTGCAGGCATGACCTTCGGGCTGCCGTAACGACAAGGAGATTTGAAATGGAACTGACGCGGCGTGATTTCATCAAGGCGAATGCCGTGGCTGCCGCTGCCGGCGTCGCCGGCATGGCGGTACCCGGCGCGCAGGCGCTTGCACAGAAGGCGAACGACGGCGTGCGCTGGGACAAGGGCGCCTGCCGCTATTGCGGCACCGGTTGCGGCGTGCTCGTCGGCGTCAAGGACGGCCGCATCGTCGCCACGCAGGGCGACCCCGACGCACCGGTCAACCGGGGCCTCAACTGCATCAAGGGCTACTTCCTGTCGAAGATCCAATACGGCAAGGACCGCCTGACCCAGCCGCTGCTGCGCAAGAAGGACGGCAAGTTCCACAAGAACGGCGAATTCACGCCGGTGTCGTGGAAGGAGGCCTTCGACGTCATGGAGGAGAAGTGCAAGGCCGCACTGAAGGCCAAGGGCCCCACCTCCATCGGCATGTTCGGCTCCGGCCAATGGACGGTTTGGGAAGGCTATGCCGCCGCCAAACTGTTCAAGGCCGGCTTCCGTTCCAACAACATCGACCCGAACGCCCGCCACTGCATGGCCTCCGCCGTCGCAGGCTTCATGCGCACCTTCGGCATCGACGAGCCGATGGGCTGCTACGACGACATCGAGAGCGCCGACGCCTTCGTGCTGTGGGGCTCGAACATGGCCGAGATGCACCCGATCCTGTGGTCGCGCATCACCGACCGTCGTCTCACCGCCAAGCACGTCAAGATCAACGTGCTGTCGACCTTCACGCATCGGTCCTGCGAACTGGCCGACGCCGAGCTGATCTTCAAGCCGCAGTCGGACCTGGCGATCCTCAACTACATCTGCAACTACATCATCCAGAACAACGCGGTGAACAAGGAGTTCGTCGCCAGGCACGTCAAATTCGCCAAGGGCGTCACCGACATCGGCTACGGCCTGCGGCCGAACCATCCGCTCGAACAGGCGGCCGGCAACAACGGCTATCCGGGCGCCGACGGCAAGCCCAAGGGCGCGCCCGACAAGGCGAGCCCGATCACCTTCGACGACTTCAAGGCCTTCGTCGCCGAGTACACGGTCGACAAGGCGCACGAGATTTCCGGTGTGCCCAAGGACAAGCTCGAAGCGCTGGCCAAGCAGTATGCCGATCCGAAGACCAAGATCATGTCGCTGTGGACCATGGGCTTCAACCAGCACACCCGCGGCACCTGGGTGAACAACATGATCTACAACGTCCACCTCCTGGTGGGCAAGATCTCGGAGCCCGGCAACGGCCCGTTCTCGCTCACCGGCCAACCCTCGGCCTGCGGCACGGCGCGCGAGGTCGGCACCTTTGCCCACCGCCTGCCGGCGGACATGGTCGTAATGAACCCGAAGCATCGCGAGCTCTCGGAAAAGCAGTGGAAGCTGCCGCCGGGCACCATCCCGGACAAGCCCGGCTTCCACGCCGTGCTGCAGAGTCGCATGCTGAAGGACGGCAAGCTCAACTTCTACTGGACCAGCACCACCAACAACATGCAGGCGGGGCCGAACATCAACGGCGAAACCTATCCGGGATTCCGCAACCCCGACAACTTCATCGTCGTCTCGGACTGCTATCCGACGGTCTCGGCGATGGCCGCCGACCTGATCCTGCCTTCGGCGATGTGGATGGAAAAGGAAGGCGCCTACGGCAACGCCGAGCGGCGCACCCAGTTCTGGCGCCAGCAGGTGAAGGCGCCGGGTGAGGCCAAGTCAGACCTCTGGCAGTACGTCGAGTTCGCCAAGCGCTTCAAGGTCGAGGAGGTCTGGCCCGCCGAGCTGGTGAACAAGATGCCGGAGTACAAGGGCAAGACGCTCTACGACGTGCTCTATGCCAACGGCCAGGTCAACAAGTACCCGCTGTCTGAAACCGCGCAGGGCTTCGACAACGACGAGTCCAGTGACTTCGGCTACTACCTGCAGAAGGGGCTGTTCGAGGAGTACGCGGCATTCGGCCGCGGCCACGCCCACGACCTGGCGCCCTTCGACACCTACCACAAGGCGCGCGGCCTGCGCTGGCCGGTGGTCGACGGCAAGGAAACGCTGTGGCGCTTCCGCGAGGGCTACGATCCCTATGTGCCGAAGGGCGAGGGCGTCCGGTTCTACGGCAAGCCCGACGGCAAGGCGGTGATCTTCGCGCTGCCCTATCAGCCGGCGGCGGAGCAGCCCGACAACGAGTACGACCTGTGGCTATGCACGGGCCGGCTGCTCGAGCACTGGCACACCGGCTCGATGACCCGCCGCGTGCCCGAGCTCTACAAGGCGGCGCCTGACGCCATGATCTTCATGAATCCGGACGATGCGAAGAAGCGCGGCCTGCAGCGCAACGACATCGTCAAGGTGGCCACGCGCCGCGGCGAGATCCAGCTGCGCGTCGAGACCAAGGGACGCAACAAGCCGCCGGCCGGCCTCGTGTTCGTGCCCTTCTTCGACGAGCACCGGCTGGTCAACAAGCTGACCCTGGATGCGACCTGTCCGATTTCGAAAGAGACGGACTTCAAGAAGTGCGCGTGCAAGGTGACCAAGGTCTGAGGGCCGACGCCGGGCGGGGAGTCGTCTGCCGGCCCCCCGCCCGCGTACTGACCAAAACGGGCAGTCGACATGTCTTCGGAATCGAAGGGCAGCGCTCGCCGCCAGTTCCTGTTCGACAGCGCGCGCATGGCGTGCGGCGTCGGGCTGCTGGGGCTGGGCCTCGGGCTCGCGGCGCGGCAGGCGAACGCCTTGCCGCCGGCCGCCCTGCGTCCGCCGGGAGCAGGTGCCGAGAAGAACTTTCTCGGCGCCTGCATCCGCTGCGGACTCTGCGTGCGCGACTGCCCGCCGCTGATCCTCTCGCTGGCGAAGCCGGAGTCGCCGGTCGCCGTCGGCACGCCGTATTTCATTGCGCGCACCGGTCCGTGCGAGATGTGCGAGGACGTTCCCTGCGTCAAGGCCTGTCCGACCGGCGCGCTCGACCACCGGCTGACGGACATCGCGAAATCGCGCATGGGCCTCGCCGTGCTCGTCGACAAGGAGACCTGCCTCAACTTCCTCGGCCTGCGCTGCGACATCTGCTACCGCGTCTGTCCGGTGATCGACAAGGCGATCACGCTCGAGCCGCGTCACAACGAGCGCACCGGCACGCACACGATCTTCGAGCCCGTCGTCCATTCGGACGCCTGCACCGGTTGCGGCAAGTGCGAGCAGGCTTGTCCGCTGAAGACGGCTGCGATCAAGGTGTTCCCGATCGCGCTCGCCAGGGGCGAACTCGGCGAGCACTATCGTCTCGGCTGGGAAGAGAAGCGCAAAGCCGGCGGCAGTCTGGTGGCGCCGGAAATCGAACACCAGTACAACCTGCCCGAGGGCATGCGGTACGAACTGGGCGGACGCGGGCTGGTGCGCGAGGGAGCCGTTGCGCCGCCCACCGCGCCGACGGCGGCACCGCCGGCGCCCGGCCTGCCCAAGGCCTTGCAGGGGAACCAGCTGTGAGCGCCCGCCCGGCAGGACGCGATGCCACGCTGGCCAAGGGCTGGTGGGGGGCGCACAAGTGGTTGCTGCTGCGCCGCGCCTCGCAGCTAGCGATCCTGGCGCTGTTCCTTGCCGGGCCGTGGCTCGGCGCCTGGATCGTCAAGGGCAACCTCGCCTACAGCTACACGCTCGGCGTGCTGCCGCTGACCGATCCCTACGTGCTGCTGCAATCCCTGCTCGCCGGCCACGTGCCCGAGAAGCTGGCGTTGGTCGGCGTGGCGATCGTCGTCGCGTTCTACCTCCTCGTCGGCGGCCGCGTCTATTGCAGCTGGGTGTGCCCGCTGAACCTCGTGACGGATCTCGCCGACTGGTTGCGCGAGCGGCTCGGCATCAAGGGCGGTGCGCATGTCTCGCGCGCCGCGCGCTTCTGGATACTCGGACTCACGCTGGTGATGGCCGCAGCGACCGGCATGATCGTCTGGGAACTCGTCAATCCGGTTTCCATTCTCCATCGCGGACTGTTCTTCGGCCTCGGCGCCGCGTGGATGGCGGTGGCCGGCGTCTTCCTGCTCGACCTTTTCGTCATGAATCGCGGCTGGTGCGGACACCTCTGCCCGGTCGGCGCCTTCTACAGCCTGCTCGGCCGCGCCAGCCCGGTGCGCGTCTCGGCCGTGCGGCGCGCGGCCTGCGACGACTGCAACGACTGCTTCGTCGTCTGCCCCGAGCCGCTCGTCATCCGCGCGCCGCTGAAGGATCCCGCCGTCGGCCCCGTGATCCTGTCGCCGCAATGCACCAACTGCGGCCGCTGCATCGATGTCTGCGCGAAGGACGTGTTCGCCTTCGGCACCCGTTTCAGCAATGCCGTATTACCCGTAGCCGGCGTCCAGCATGCGGCGTCGAAATGACCAACGTTTTTTCCTCTGTGGGGAGCGCATCATGACCAAGACCTTCACCATCCTTGCGGCAACGCTCGCGGCCATCGTCGCCGGCTGCGCCACCTACGAGCCGGTCGGCTCGATGCGCGGCATCGACGTCGCCGCCGCCGACAAGGCGCCCGAAGTCCGCACTTTCGCCGGCAAGCGGCCGGGCACCGCCGGCCAGCAGAAGATCGCACGCACCTTCGCCGAGCAGCCGCCGGTGATCCCGCACGCGGTCGAGAACTTCGACGACATCAATCTCGAAGAGAACCAGTGCATGGATTGCCACAGCCCGGCGAAGTACCAGGAGAAGAAGGCGCCGAAGGTCGGCGATAGCCACTTCGTCGACCGTGAGGGCAGGAAGCTGGCGGCGATCTCGATGGCGCGCCACAACTGCACGCAGTGCCACGTGCCGCAGGTCGACGCGCCGCCGCTGGTCGAGAACCGCTTCGTCGGCAACGTCAAGCAGTAAGGCGCGGCGCCTCGCGCGAGGCGCCGGCTGCTCAGGCCAGCGCGATCGCGCTGGCCGGGCAGGGCGCGACGCAGGCACCGCAGCCCGTGCATCTCCCCGCATCCACTTCCGGCACGGCCGCGCCGCCCACGCGCGGCCGGAAGCGGATCGCCGCCGGCGCGCAGGCGTCGCCGCAGCTGCGGCATACGGCATCCTTGAAAGCCACGCAGTTGCTGCCGATCTCGGCCTTGATGCGCCATGGCGGCGCGTCTGCCTTGTGCAGGGCTCCGGGCTTGCAGGCATCCACGCAGGCGCCGCAGAACGTGCATTCGCCGCGCGAGAAATCGACCGTCGGGTAGCCGCCGGCAAGGACGACGATGTTCGTCGGGCAGGCCGGCACGCAGTCGCCGCAGCGCGTGCAGGCGGCAAGGAAGGCGTCGCCCTCCAGCGCCCAGGGCGGCCGCAGCGTCGGCTTGCGGCCGGCGAGGTCGCCACGCAGGAATTGTCGTCTCGAGATCATGGGCCGCTATCGTAGCAGCCGCCGCGGGCGAGCGAGACCGAATCGGAGCCGGGTGCGGCTACCGTCAGGGCAGGGGCGATCCGTTCGTCGGGACGAAGCTGATCCAGACGCCGCGCTCGACGAGGCTCCGCGGCACCTTCTGGCCCTGGAAGTAGATATCGAGCGCGCGCCCCTTGGCGACGCGAACCAGTTCGTCGCGATCGACCGCAATGCTGACCTTCTCGCCGGCGTCGGCCGCGAGGCGCGTGCCGCTTCCCGTATCGTCGCGCTGCCTGCGATACAGAATCGCCGGCTCATGGGCGATCAGCAAGAAAACGCCGACCGGCCGATTCGGATTTGCACCCCGCACGACGACGGTCTCCTCGGCGGATGCGGCGGTATCCGCCGGCACCGGTGCGGACGCCGGGGGTTCGGCGGCAGCAACGATTTCGCCGGCGGGCTCCTCGCGGCGCGGCTGCGCGCGGTCGGCCGGCGCCGGTTCGTCGGCCGCGTTGCCGACGGGTGAAGCGAGGGCGGGCGCGGCGTCGTGCGTCGGAGGCGTTCCGTCCGAGAACCAGCCGCTTGCCCAGATGACGGCAATGACGGCGAGCGCTGCGCCCGCAGCGAGCCCGACCTTGCGCTTGCCTGAGCCCGGGTGCGGGGCGGACGCCGTACCAGCGGCATCTGCCGGCGCTTCGGACGGCTCGTTGTCGTCGTGCGTCGGGGTGAGCGTGCCATTGACGACGCCGCCGGCATGGATGATCAGGCGCCTGAAGGCAACGTCGCCGGTCAGCGACCCGCCCTGGTGAACCTCGATGGATTGCGAAGAATGCGCGGGCCCGTCGAATCGTCCCTTGACGACGATGTGCGGCGCCGTGACCGTGCCGACGACGCCGCCGGCACTGTCGACGACGAGGCCGCCGTCCGTTGCCTCGCGACAGACGACATCGCCCTTCACTTCGCCCTGGATGCGCAGTATTCCGGTGTAGTCGATGTCGCCGTCGATGCGCGTGCTGGCGCCGATCAGCGTGTCGATGCGGTTTGGCGAGAAAGCATGCGACGTCATTGGGGCTGGGACCTCGACTTCTGAATGTGCGGCGAGCATACCGGCGCACGCCGCATGGCGCAAGCCGCTGCTGCGCGCGGAACCCTGTAAAATCGCGGCTTTGCGATTTCCCGAGTCCCTTCATGGCTGCCTCAAAACCGACGTTCCAGGAGATCATCCTCCGGCTCCAGACCTTCTGGAACCAGCAGGGCTGCGCGCTGCTCCAGCCGTACGACATGGAGGTCGGCGCCGGCACCAGCCATACCGCGACTTTCCTGCGCGCGCTCGGTCCCGAGCCCTGGAAGGCCGGCTACGTCCAGCCCTCGCGCCGCCCCAAGGACGGCCGCTACGGCGAGAACCCGAACCGCATGCAGCACTACTATCAGTACCAGGTGGTGCTGAAGCCCGCGCCTGCGAACATCCTCGAGTTGTACCTCGGCTCGCTCGAGTCGCTCGGCTTCGACCTCAAGCAGAACGACATCCGCTTCGTCGAGGACGACTGGGAGAACCCGACGCTCGGCGCCTGGGGCCTCGGCTGGGAGGTGTGGCTGAACGGCATGGAAGTGACGCAGTTCACCTACTTCCAGCAGGTCGGCGGCATCGACTGCAAGCCCATCACCGGCGAAATCACCTACGGCCTCGAACGCCTGGCGATGTACCTGCAGGGCGTCGAGAACGTCTTCGACCTCGTGTGGACCGAGGGCCTGACCTACGGCGACGTCTATCACCAGAACGAGGTCGAGCAGTCGGCCTACAACTTCGAGCACTCCGACGCCGACTTCCTGTTCACGGCTTTCGGCGCACACGAGAAACAGGCGCTGCACCTGATGAACGAAAAGCTGGCGCTGCCGGCCTACGAGCAGGTGCTGAAGGCCGCACACACCTTCAACCTGCTCGACGCGCGCGGCGCGATCTCGGTCACGGAACGCGCCGCCTACATCGGCCGCATCCGCAACCTCGCGCGCAGCGTCGCACAGAGCTACCTCGACAGCCGAGCCCGCCTCGGCTTCCCGATGGCGGCGAAGACGCATGCCGAGGAAGTGTTGGCGCAACTGAATGCAAAGAAGGCGGCGTAAATGAGCGACAAGAAGAACCTGCTCCTCGAACTCTTCGTCGAGGAACTGCCGCCGAAGGCGCTGAAGAAGCTCGGCGAAGTCTTCGCCGACACGCTGGCGCAATCGCTGAAGAACCAGGGCCTGTGCGACGGCGCTGCGGTTGTCACTCCCTACGCCTCGCCGCGCCGCCTCGCCGTGCATGTGACGAACGTGCTCGCCCAGGCCGCCGACAAGGCCGTTTCGCAGAAGTTGATGCCCGTCGCCGTCGGTCTCGACGCCGCAGGCAACGCGACGCCTGCACTGACGAAGAAGCTCGCTGCGCTGGGCGCCGATGCCTCGGTCGTCCCGCAACTGCGTCGCGAATCCGACGGCAAGGCCGAGGTGCTCTACTTCAACAGCACCGCGAAAGGGATCTCGCTGGTGCTCGGCTTGAGCAAGGCACTAGTGGACGCGCTGGATAAGCTGCCGATCCCTAAAGTCATGAGCTATCAACTCGCCGACGGCTGGAGTACGGTCAACTTCGTGCGTCCCGTTCATGGCCTCGTCGCGCTGCATGGTGCCGATGTTGTCGATATTCACATGTTCGGTCTCGCTGCCGGCCGCGAGACCCATGGCCATCGCTTCGAGGCGGCCAAGCCGGTCGTGTCGATCAAGGATTCCGACAGCTACGCGCAGCAGCTCGAGAGCGAAGGCGCAGTGATCGCCAGCTTCGCCGCGCGCCGCGCCGAGATCGCGCGCCAGCTCAAGGACGCCGCCGCGAAAGCCGGCGGCCAGCCGATCGAGGACGAAGCGCTGCTCGACGAAGTCACCGCGCTGGTCGAGCGCCCGAACGTGCTGATCGGACAGTTCGAGGAAGCCTTCCTGCAAGTGCCGCAGGAATGCCTGATCCTGACGATGAAGGCCAACCAGAAGTACTTCCCGCTGCTCGACGCCACAGGCAGACTGACCAACCAGTTCCTCATCGTCAGCAACATCCGCCCGGACGATGCGAGCGCGGTGGTCGGCGGCAACGAGCGCGTCGTGCGCCCGCGCCTGGCCGACGCCAAGTTCTTCTTCGACCAGGACCGCAAGAAGCCGCTCGATTCGCGCGTGCTCGGCCTGGCGAAAGTCGTCTATCACAACAAGCTCGGCACACAGGGCGAACGCGTTGGCCGCGTGCAGAGGATCGCGCGTGCGATCGGCAGCCAACTCGGCGGAGAAGATCTGGCTCGCCAGGCTGATCGCGCCGCACTGCTCGCCAAGGCGGACCTCCTGACCGACATGGTCGGCGAGTTCCCGGAGCTGCAGGGCATCATGGGGCGCTACTACGCGCTGCACGACGGCGAACCGGCCGAGATCGCCGACGCCATCGAAGACCACTACAAGCCGCGCTTCGCGGGCGACGGCCTGCCGCGCGGCCGCGTCGGCACGGTCGTCGCGCTCGCCGACAAGCTGGAGACACTGGCCGGCATGTTCGGCATCGGCCAGGTGCCGACCGGCGACAAGGATCCGTTCGCGCTGCGCCGCCATGCGCTCGGTGTGATCCGTATGCTGTTGGAGAACGATCTAAACCTGGACCTGCGCGACCTGTTGCTGCTTTCATTCGAAGCGTTTCCTTCGGAAATCTCAATGTATCCAGCCGAGAACATCAAGCTCGTTCAGTCGTTTATGTACGAACGTCTCGCCGGTAGCCTGCGCGAGCAGGGCTACTCGGCGCAGGAAGTCGAGGCCGTCGTCGGCCCGCGTCCGCAGCGCCTCGGCGACATCCCAAAACGCCTCGCCGCGGTGCGTGCGTTCGCCGCGCTGTCCGAGGCCGCGAGCCTCGCCGCCGCCAACAAGCGCGTCGGCAACATCCTCAAGAAGGCCGACGGCGTCGTGGCGAAGGTCGACGCCGCTCTGCTCAAGGAATCCGCCGAGGTCGCGCTGAACGAGGCGCTGGCCGAGGTGAAGCCCAAGGCCGACGCCGCCTTCGAGGCCGGCGACTACACCGCCTCGCTGAAGGCGCTGGCCGCGCTGCGCGAGCCGGTCGATGCCTTCTTCAACGACGTCATGGTCAACGCCGAGGACGCCGCGCTGCGCGCCAACCGTCTCGGCCTGCTCGCCACGCTGCACCAGGCGATGAACCGCGTCGCCGACCTCTCGAAGCTTTCGGCATGAGAATCGCCCCCTTCCCCCCCGCCCCCCCTTCCCGCGGAAGGGGGGTGACGCTCGTTCAGCCGCTTCGCGGCTTCCGTGGCGTTGACTTGCTGCCCTCTCGGGGCGGCCCTGCGAGGGCAGCATGAAACTGATCATCCTCGACCGCGACGGCGTCATCAACGAAGACTCGGACCAGTACATCAAGTCGCCGGCCGAGTGGCGTGCGATTCCCGGCAGCCTCGAAGCGATCGCGCGCCTCAACCAGTGGGGCTACCGCGTCGTCGTCGTCACCAACCAGTCGGGTATCGGTCAGGGCCTGTTCGACATGGACACGCTCAACGCCATCCACGACAAGATGATCAAGGCGGTCGCGCAGGTCGGCGGCCGCATCGACGCCGTCTTTTTCTGCCCGCACGTCAACGACGACAAGTGCGAGTGCCGCAAGCCGCAGGCGGGCATGCTGAAGGAGGTTGCGCGCCGCTACAACGCGGACCTCGCCGGCGTACCGGCGATCGGCGACAGCCTGCGCGACCTGCAGGCGGCGCAGTCCGTCGGCGCACAGCCGATCCTCGTGCTGACCGGCAAGGGCAAGAAAACCCGCGACGAGCCGGATCTGCCCGATGGCACGCAGATCTACGCCGACCTCGCCGCGGCGGTCACGAAGCTCGTGAGCGCATGATCGCGCTGCGCTCGGCGCTGTTCATGGCCGCGATCCTGCTGTACACGCCGCCGTTCGTGCTGTGCCTGCTGGCGCTGTTCTGGATGCCGGCGCGCCGGCGCCGCCTGTTCGTCATGTACTGGGTGAACCCGGTGATGTGGCTGTTGCGCCATCTGGTGCGCATCGACTACCGCGTGCTCGGGCGCGAAAACATCCCCGCCGTTCCGTGCATCGTGCTCAGCAAGCACCAGTCCGCATGGGAAACCATCGCGCTGCAAAAGGTGTTCACGCTGACCTCGTTCGTCTACAAGCGCGAGCTGCACTGGCTGCCCTTCTTCGGCTGGGGACTCTGGCTGATGCCCTTCGTCGCCATCGATCGCGGTGCCGGCAAGCAGGCGCTGATCCAGGTCGCCGAGCGCGGCGGGAAGCGCCTTGCCGAAGGCTATTCGGTGGTGATCTTCCCCGAGGGGACACGCGTCGTTCCCGGGCAGCGGAAACGCTACAAGGTGGGCGGTGCCTACCTTGGCGTCGAGACCGGTGCGCCGGTGGTGCCGGTGGCGCTGAACTCGGGCGAGTTCTGGCGCCGCAACGCATTCCTCAAGCAGCCCGGCACCGTGACGGTCAGCATCGGGCCGGCCATTGACCCAAGGGGGCTGACCGCGGAAGATATCAACCGGCGCGCGGAGGAATGGATGGAAGCCGAGATGCGCCGCATCAGCCCGCAGCTCTATCGCCATGAAGAACAGACGCCCGCCGCAACTCGCCCTGAGGCTTGATCTCGCTACACCCGATCCCGCCGATCGCTGGCGCGACGGCGCGCGCCTTGCCTATCTCGGCGGCGAGATCGTGCTGGCGCTCGACACGGGGCGCCGCGCCGCGACGCTCGACGAAGGCGTGCTGCACCTGCCGCTGCCGCCCGAGGCCACGCCGCGCCAGATCCAGGACGGGGCCGAGACCTGGCTGCGCAAGGAGGCTGCGCGCATGCTGACGCTGTGCGTCGCCATGCAGGCACGCGCGCTGGGGCGGTCGATTCCCGATTGTTCGTTGTCCTTCGCGGCGCGCGCCAGCTGGGTCCAACCCGACGGCCGCGGCGGGCTTCGCTGCAACTGGCGCCTCGTCGAGCTGCCGCTGCCGACGATCGAACAGGTAATCGCTGCGGCGATCGCCAAGCTGCCCCCGGGCGTCGTCATGGACGACCTCTTCGCCTGCGCCGCATGACGCAGCCCGAACAGCTTTCCCTCTTTCGCCTGCCGCCTGCCTCGCCACTGCCGAAAACCCGGCATGTGCAGATTGGCGCGCGCATCGTCGCCTACGAGCTCCTGAGCGGGCGTCGCCGGCTGTCCATGACCATCGACGAACGCGGCCTGCGCATCGGCGCGCCGCGCTGCCTTCCGTTGGCCGAGGTCGAGGCCTTCGTGCACACGCACGGCGACTGGGTACTGCGGAAGCTCGATGAGCATCAGGCGCGCAGTGCCCATCGCCACCTTGCGATTCGCGATGGCGTGACCATTCCCCTGCTCGACGGCGAGGCGCGCGTACGCGTGGTCGCGGGCGCCAATCGCGCGTTGTGGGACGAGCAGACGTTGGTGCTTGCCGCACGTCCGGGAGCCGACCTCGATGCGCTGGCGCGTCGCGGGTTGCAGCGCCGCGCACTCGACGTCTTTTCGGAGCGCCTCGTACTCTACGCCGAGCGGCTCGGCCACCCGGCTCCGCCGCTCGGCCTCAGTTCCGCCCGCACCCGCTGGGGCAGTTGCAGCAGCCAGAGCGGCATCCGCCTCAACTGGCGCCTGATCCACTTGCCGCTGGCGTTGGTCGACTACGTCGTCGCCCACGAACTCGCGCATCTGCGCGAGATGAACCACAGCCGGCGATTCTGGTTGCACGTCGAGGCCTTGTATCCGGGCTGGCGTGAGGCGCGGCGCGAGCTCAAGGAACGCGCCGGTTCGGTTCCGTTGATCTGAAGGAGATGACCATGCGCATCCTGCACACCATGCTTCGCGTCGGCGACCTCGAACGCTCGCTGGCTTTCTACACGGAGGTGTTGGGCATGCGCCTCCTGCGCCGAAACGACTATCCGGAAGGCAAGTTCACGCTTGCCTTCGTCGGCTTCGGCGACGAGTCGGAAACCGCGGTGCTCGAACTGACGCACAACTGGGGCGTGGACAGATACGAACTCGGCACGGCCTTCGGCCACGTCGCCATCGAGGTCGAAGACGCCCATGCGGCCTGCGAGGAAATCCGCCGCCGCGGCGGCAACGTGGTGCGGGAAGCCGGACCCATGAAGGGCGGCACGACGGTCATTGCCTTCGTGCAGGATCCGGACGGCTACAAGATCGAACTGATCCAGCGCAAGACGCGCTAGGACTTCGATTCCTGATCGAGCGCGGCAACGAGTTCGTTGCCGAGGCGCAACGCCTCCGCCAGCAGTTCGGCGTGCTCGGCGGGGAAGCCTTCGACGCAGGCGAGTTCCAGCCGGCGCGCGGCGGCGACCGCCGGCTCCGCCATGAAGTTGGCGAATGCGCCTTTCACCCGATGTGCGGCGGCACGCAGCGCCGGCGCATCTCCTGCCGCGGCGGCGTCCTTCATGCCCGCGGCGTTCGTCGGCCATTCGGCGACGCAGATGGCGGCGATCTGCTTCAGCAAGTCCTCGTCGTCGCCGAAGTTGGCGATGACCGCGGCCCGGTCGAAGGGCGACGAGGCGGCCGACATGCTACTTGCCGGTGATCGAGCGCTCCGGATTGGAGCGCATGCGGATGCTGGCCTGCAGTTCGGCCTTGTTCAGCGCCGTCACCTGCTTGCCGAAGGCATCGCGTTCAGCGGTGGCACGCTTGGTCGCCTGGATGCTCTTGATGCAGCGCCAGCGCTTGCCACCCTTGGTTTCGATCTGCCGCATCTCCTCGGTGGGATGGCGGACACCGCAGTGATAACAGTAAGTGGTCGACGGGGTCGTTGAATTGGACATGTCTTCAACCAAATAAAGTGGACGCAAAAAAACATTGGTGGGCCCGGTGGGACTCGAACCCACGACCAAAGGATTATGAGTCCTCTGCTCTAACCGACTGAGCTACAGGCCCCCAGTCCGGCCATGGCTTCGTTGGCTTCGCCTCGCCGTGCATTCGCACTGTCTTCGGCTCGCCGCCTCGCCACGCCCGGCCTGTCTCTCCCGCCGCGATCGCTCGCGGACGGCTTGCTCTTCTTGTTACTCCGCGCCGTCCAGGAAGCTGCGCAGCTTCTCGGACCGCGAGGGGTGACGCAGCTTGCGCAGGGCCTTGGCTTCGATCTGCCGGATGCGCTCGCGGGTGACGTCGAACTGCTTGCCGACTTCCTCGAGGGTGTGGTCGGTGTTCATCTCGATGCCGAAGCGCATGCGCAGAACCTTGGCTTCGCGCGGCGTCAGGCTGTCGAGGATTTCCTTGGTTACTTCGCGCAGGGACGCATAGAGCGCGGCGTCCGAGGGCGACAGCGTCGCGGAATCCTCGATGAAGTCGCCGAGGTGGGAGTCGTCGTCGTCGCCGATCGGCGTCTCCATCGAGATCGGCTCCTTGCTGATCTTGAGGATCTTGCGGATCTTCTCCTCGGGCATTTCCATCTTGACCGCCAGCGTCGCCGGATCGGGCTCGGCGCCGGTCTCCTGCAGGATCTGGCGGGAGATGCGGTTCATCTTGTTGATGGTCTCGATCATGTGCACCGGGATGCGGATGGTGCGCGCCTGGTCGGCGATCGAGCGCGTGATGGCCTGGCGAATCCACCACGTGGCGTAGGTCGAGAACTTGTAGCCGCGGCGGTATTCGAACTTGTCCACTGCCTTCATCAGGCCGATGTTGCCTTCCTGGATCAGGTCGAGGAACTGCAGGCCGCGGTTGGTGTACTTCTTGGCGATCGAGATCACGAGGCGCAGGTTGGCTTCGGTCATCTCACGCTTGGCGCGGCGCGCTTTCGCTTCGCCGGTGGACATCTGCTTGTTGATGTCCTTGAGTTCCTTGAGCGGAATGCCGATGCGGTTCTGCAGGTCGATCAGCTTCTGCTGCTCTTCGAGGATCGCCGGCGCCGCGCGCATCAACTGCGCCGCGTAGGGCTTGCCGGACTGGACCTCGTGCTTGAGCCACTCCATGTTGGTCTCGTTGCCCGGGAAGACCTTGATGAAGTGCGGACGCGGCATGTGGGCCTTGTCGACGCAGAGATGCAGGATCTTGCGTTCGTGGCCGCGGGCGGCTTCGACCATGCCGCGCACCGAGTCGCACAGGCGCTCGATGGTCTTGGCGGTGAAGCGGATGTTCATCAGCTCGCCGGAGATCTGCTTCTGGATGCGCAGGTAGATCTTGTCCTGCGAGCCGCGCTTGGCGAGCGCCGACATCTTCTTGCCGTAATACTCATGGATCAGCGAGAAACGCTCGAGCGCGCTCTGCTTCAGCGCCAGCAGCGAGGCAGAAACCTTGGCGCTGCCGTCGTCGTCGTCGTCGCCTTCGTCTTCCTCGATGGCGGCTTCCTCGTCTTCGGCCAGCGCCTCGATCTCGTCCTCGGCGTTGGGGTCGATGAGGCCGTCGATGACCTCGTCGATGCGCATTTCCTCGCGCGCGACGCGGCCGGCCAGTTCGAGGATCTCCGCGATCGTCGTCGGGCAGGCGGAGATCGCCTGGATCATGTGCTTGAGGCCGTCCTCGATGCGCTTGGCGATCTCGATCTCGCCCTCGCGCGTCAGCAACTCGACCGAGCCCATCTCGCGCATGTACATGCGCACGGGGTCGGTGGTGCGGCCGAACTCGGATTCGACGGTGGACAGCGCCTGCTCGGTCTCCTCTTCGACTTCCTCCTCATCGACGGAGGCCGGGGTCGCCTCGGTGAGCAGCATTTCCTCGGCGGCGGGGGCATGGTCGAAGACCTGGATGCCCATGTCGTTGAAGGTGGAGATGATCGACTCGATCTGCTCGGCGTCGACAAGGTCGTCCGGCAGGTGGTCGTTGATCTCGGCGTAGGTCAGGAAGCCGCGCTCCTTGCCGAGCGCAATCAGCGTCTTCAGGCGCGTGCGCTTGGTTTCCATGTCCACCGGCTGTACCGGCGCGGCGGTCAACGGCGGATGTTTTTCCTTGCGCTTGCCGCGGCCTTCGGGCTTGGCGACGGGCGGAGGCGCAACCGCGGCGACGGGTTCGGGTGCCGGAGGGGCAGCCTTCTGTGCCGCCGGCTTGGCGGCGGCCTTCGGCGCCGGCGCCTTCGCGGCGGCGGGCTTCGCCGGAGCCGGCTTGGCCTTCGCCAGCGCAGCCTTCTTCGGCGCAGGCTTGGCGGCGGCTTTCGACTTCGACTGCTTTGGGCTTTCCTTCGGCATGACGTTCCTCAAATCAGGCACTGCGTGCGGCCATCGGCTGGCGGGGACGGAAAACGGCAAAATCCCGCGAGCGAGGCTCGGAGAACCGCATATTATATGTGAAAAATCACTCGCTTGTCTGCGTTTTTTGGCTTTTGGCCTTGCGAGCCAGCAACTCGCGCAACTCTTCGGGACTGATGGACCCGGTTCGCGCTTTTTCGTTCAGTGCTGCGATTTCGCGGGTCAGATCCTTTTCAAGCAGGCGTTCCAGGGCATCGACAAAGACAGATTCGATTTCGGCAGCGTCGTGGTCGCCCTCGGCCAGCATTGGCATAAGGGCGCCGAGCGTGGCCTCGTGGGGCGTACCGCGGAAGAACTCGAGCATGCCGACCAGTCCGCGCGGCATGTCGCCATGGTCGACGGCGTCGGCGATGGCGTGGATCAGGGCACCCTCACGGCTCTCGGGCGAAACGCGCTCGAGCGGGATGCGCGCGGCTCGTACCGGGTTCTGGAGCACGGCTTCGAGCAGCGTGTGCTCTATCGTGCGTGCAGCAAAGCGCCCCTTGGCCTGTGGCGCACTGTAGCGGCCGCGCCGTGGCATCTCAAGGCTGCACTGCTGGCGCACCTCGTCGAGCGAGAGTTTGGCGAGGTCACCGATGTCTTTGGCCAGCAAGGTGCGGAAATTGGAGGCTGAAATGCGTTGGAGGATTGGCTTCGCTTCGTGGATCAGCAGCGCGCGCCCTTCCGGTGTGCTCGGGTTTGTCCGCCGCTTGAGTTCGCGCAGGATGAACTGGCTGAGCGGTGTCGCGCTGTTGGCGTGCGCAAGGAAGGCCTCGCGGCCGAACTCGCGCACATACTCGTCGGGGTCCTGGTTGCCAGGCATCTGAAGAATCTCAATGCGCTTGTTGTCGGCCAGGTGTTCGAGGGCCGATTCCGTTGCCCGCCAAGCGGCCTTGTCTCCGGCTTGATCGCGGTCGAAGCAGAAGACGACGCGATCGGCCTGCTTGAGCAGCCGCTGGACGTTGGTCCCTGTCGTCGCGGTGCCCAGCGTCGCGACGACGTTCTCTACTCCGACTTGGGCGAGGCCAACGACGTCCATGTACCCCTCGACGACGATTACGGTGTCGGCTTCGTGGATTGCCTTGCGTGCCTGAGGCAGGCCGTAAAGCTCCTTGCCCTTCTCGAACAGCGGCGTCTCGGGCGAGTTCAGGTACTTCGGCCCGGCGGCGGCGTTCTCAACCTGGGCCGCCTTGTGGTCGCCGATGAAGCGGCCGCCGAAACCGATGACGTTGCCGCGCTGGTCGAGGATCGGGAACATCACGCGGTCGCGGAAGCGGTCGTAGCGCCGGCCCTGCTCGTTCTCGATTACCAGGCCGCATTCGAGAAGGGCGGCGTCGTTGTAGTCGGGGAAGACGCGCTGCAGGCCCTGCCATTCGTCCGGCGCATAACCGAGGCCGAAGCGGGCGGCGACCTCGCCCGTCAGGCCGCGGCCTTTCAGGTAGTCGATGGCCTTCGGCGAGGCCTTGAGCTGGTCCTTGTAGAAGCGGGCGGCCCGCGCCATGAGTTCGGTCAGCGGCGCCTTCTTGGCGCGCTCGCTATGGACCCGTTCCGAGACCTGCGGCACCTGCATGCCTGCGTTATGGGCGAGGTCTTCGACAGCCTCGACGAAGCCGAGGCCCGAGTACTGCATGACGAAGCCGATGGCGCTGCCGTGGGCGCCACAGCCGAAGCAATGGTAGAACTGCTTGCTCGGGCTGACAGTGAAAGAAGGCGTCTTCTCGGAGTGGAACGGACAGCAGGCCGAGTAATTCGCGCCGGCCTTGCGCAGCGTGACATGGCGCTCCACCACGTCGACGATGTCGACGCGGGCAAGAAGCTCCTGGATGAACGACTCAGGGATCACGCCGGCACTATGCGGCGGAGAGTTTCGCCTTGACGAGCTTGGAGACCTCGCCCATGTCGGCGCGTCCGGCGACCTTGGGCTTGACGAGCGCAATGACCTTGCCCATGTCGGCCGGCGCCTTGGCGCCCGACTCGGCGATCGCCGTGGCGACGATGGCCTCGATCTCGGCGGCGCCCAGCGCTTGCGGCATGTAGGCCGACAGCACCTCGACCTCGAACTTCTCGGCATCGGCCAAATCCTGGCGTTTGGCCGCCTCGTACTGGGTGATCGAGTCCTTGCGCTGCTTGAGCATCTTTTCGATGACGGCGACCACGCTGGCGTCGTCGAGCTCGATGCGCTCGTCGACCTCTTTCTGCTTCATTGCCGCCATCAGCAGGCGAATCGCGGCGAGGCGCGCCGACTCGCGCGCCTTCATCGCAGCCTTCATGTCTTCGTTGATGCGGGTTTTCAGCGACATTGCGGCCTCCGACTTCCAGTCCCCGGAAAGACAAACGCCGGCAGCGCTCGCGCGGTGCCGGCCGATTGCGACAGCAAAGAGATGCTTAGTAAAGCTTCTGCGGCAGCTGCTGGCTGCGAATGCGCTTGTGATGGCGCTTCACGGCGGCGGCCAGCTTGCGCTTGCGCTCGGAGGTGGGCTTCTCGTAGAACTCGCGCGAACGCAGTTCGGTCAGAAGGCCGGCTTTCTCGATGGTGCGCTTGAAGCGACGGATCGCAACTTCGAAGGGTTCATTCTCTTTGAGGCGGATACCAGGCATGCTGTGTTCCTGATGGACTGATGCGGAAAGCCGGGCATTTTAGCCGTTTCCTCCGGCTTGTCAAAGTAGAATCGCACAATGCTTGTGTTGGGCATCGAATCCTCCTGCGATGAAACCGGCGTCGCGCTCTACGACACCGGTCAGGGCTTACTCGGCCATGCCGTCCATTCGCAAGTGGCGATGCACGAGGAGTACGGCGGGGTCGTCCCTGAACTCGCCTCGCGCGACCACATTCGCCGGCTCGTTCCGCTGCTGGAGAGAGTGCTGGCGGAAGCGGGCACTCACAAGGGAGCGATCGACGCCATCGCCTACACGGCTGGCCCCGGGCTGGCCGGCGCCCTGCTGGTCGGGGCAAGCTTCGCCGAAGCGCTGGCACGTGCGCTCGATGTGCCGGCGCTGCCGGTCCACCATCTCGAAGGCCATCTGCTGTCGCCGCTGTTGGCCGCCGAGCCGCCCGCATTCCCGTTCGTCGCGCTGCTGGTGTCCGGTGGACATACGCAGCTGATGCGGGTAACCGGAGTGGGTGCCTACGAGCTTCTCGGCGAGTCGCTCGACGACGCCGCCGGCGAAGCTTTCGACAAGACAGCCAAACTGCTCGGCCTCGGCTATCCCGGCGGGCCGGCGCTGGCAAAGCTGGCGGCGAGCGCGACCGGGCCGGGCGAATTCCGCCTGCCGCGGCCGATGCTCAATTCCGGCGACTTCGCCTTCAGCTTTTCGGGGCTCAAGACGGCTGTACTGACGGCCACTCGCGAGCGCATCTTTGGCGACAGCGAGAAGGCACAGTTGGCCTGGGAGTTCCAGGAGGCCGCCACCGAGGTGCTGGCCGCCAAGGCCCTGGCGGCCCTTCGCCACTGCGGCCTTGATCGGCTCGTCGTTGCCGGCGGAGTGGGCGCCAACCGTCGACTGCGCGAACGCCTGGATGCAGCGGCGAAAGGCGGGGTGCGCGTTTTCTATCCCGAACTGGAACTGTGTACCGACAACGGTGCCATGATCGCCTTCTGCGGCGCGCAGCGGCTGCTGGCAGGTGCGACGCCGGACACGCCGGGCGTCTTCGCGATCCGGCCGCGCTGGCCGTTGCACGAACTGACGACGGCCTGAGTCCGTTATCGGGGCTTCTTCGCCCCGCCGATCCGGCTCTCGGTCCCGGCCATCAGCTTTCGGATGTTTTCCTTGTGGCGCCAGACCAGCAGCAGCGACATCACGAGCACGGCCTGGGCCGTCTGCTGGTCGACCAGCGTCCATGCAGCGACCGGGGCCACCGCCGCGGCGGCTAGCGCCGCCAGCGACGAATAGCGGAAGACGACCGCGACCGCGAGCCATGCGGCCACGCAGGCCAGCGCCAGCCATCCCGAAAAGCCGGCGAGCACGCCGAGCGCAGTGGCGACGCCCTTGCCGCCCTTGAAGCGCAGGAACACCGGAAACACGTGACCGAGGAAGGCGGCGATGCCCGCGGCTGCGACGCCCAGCGCATCGGCGCCGACGAGTTGCGCCAGCCACATCGCCAGCCAACCCTTGAGCGCGTCGCCGAGAAGCGTCAGCGCCGCGGCGAGTTTGTTGCCGGTGCGCAGCACGTTCGTGGCGCCCGGGTTTTTCGAGCCGAAGCTGCGCGGGTCGGCGAGGCCGAAGGCGCGCGAGACGATGACGGCGAAGGGCAGCGATCCGAGCAGGTAGCCCGGCAGGACGAAGACCAGGGGGTTCAATTGAGTTTCCAGCGCCTAGAATGGCCGGCATTCTAATCCGGCACACATCATGGACTTCATCTTCATCGAGGACATGCGCGTCGAGGCGCACGTCGGCATCTACCCGCGCGAGCGCGCCGCGCCGCAGACCCTCGAGATCAGCCTGACCTTCGGCGTTCCCGACGAGGCGGCGCGCGACGACGACATCGCCAAGACCATCGACTACGCGGTGGTGATCGAGCGTGTGCGCAAGGAGCTTGCGGAGCGCCACTTCAACCTGCTAGAAACACTGGGCGAGTACGTTATCGCGCTGATGCTCGACGAGTTCCACGCGCCGTGGATCAAGATCAGCATTGCCAAGGTCGGCATCGCCAAGGGCGTGCGCCGCGTTGGCGTGCAGATCGAGCGTTCGCGCGCCGGCTGACGAAAAGGAGACGAGATGCAGAACCGCTATGGATTCGGCAAGACGGTGGGCATGGGCTTCGACGAGGCAGTCGCCAAGGTGACGGCCGAGCTGCAGAAGGAAGGCTTCGGCATCCTCACCGAGATCGACGTCGCCGCGACGATGAAGAAGAAGCTCGAGCACGACATGCCGCCCTACCGGATTCTGGGCGCCTGCAATCCGCCGCTGGCCAAGCGCGCGATCGATGCCGAGCCGAGCGTCGGGTTGCTGATGCCCTGCAACGTCATCGTGCGCCAGGATGGCGGCGGCGTGCAGGTGGAGTTCATGGATCCGGGCGTGATGCAGGAAATGACCGGCAACGCCGAGATGATGGCCGTTGCCGCCGAGGCACGCGACAGGCTACAGCGGGTGATGAACGCCCTCTGAGGGACCGTGGTTGCGCGGGCGCTGACGCAGTGCGTCGCGCGCGTAGCGATAGGCCACGCCGCAGGGCAGGCAGAATTCCTTCGGGCAAGTGAGGTCGCGGTTGCGCCAGACGGCTGCGAACCAGAAGGCGACCGACAGGAACAGTCCGGCCAGCGCGAAGATCACCAGCAAGTATGCGAAGCCGAAGCGCCCACTGCCGGCGAAGGGCACGGCACACAGCGCGCCGCCGAGCATGCCGCCGGCGACGAAGCGCCACGGCTCCCACCATTGCAACTTGCAAAAAGCGACCAGCGTCGGCAGCCCGAGCAGGATCACGGCGCCGGACAGCGAACCGACGACGAACCAGGTCCCGCCGAGCGCCTCCTCGAGGCCGAGGACGAGCGCAAATGCCGGAAAGGCGAGCGCCGCGCCGAACAACGCGACAAGGGCACGAACCATCGAGTCTCCTCCGGCCGTCCGCGAGGTCCGGTACATCGCCGGTGCGGCAGCCGAAGGGATTCTGCCATTTTGCGCGCCGCCGCGGCGCTGCGCTGCGCAATGTCGATGTGCTACGTCGGCTGTCCGACCTCGACGACCTTCGGCGCGAGCACGCGCACGAGCTCCTGTGGGTCGATGCCGACGAGATAGCCGCGCCGCCCGCCGTTGATATAGATGCGCGGCAGTTCGAGGATCGTCTTCTCGACGTAGACGGGCAGCGCCTTCTTCGTGCCGAACGGCGAGCAGCCGCCGACCATGTAGCCGGTGTGCCGGTGCGCATCCTCGGGCTTGCAGGGGGCGATCTTCTTGCAGCCGGCCTGACGTGCAAGCTCCTTCGTCGACACCTTGTGGTCGCCGTGCATCAGCACGACCAGCGGCCGCGCCGCCTCGTCTTCCATGACCAGCGTCTTGACGACATGGTGCTCATCCACGCCCAGCTCGCGCGCCGAAACGCGGGTGCCGCCATGTTCTTCATAGGCATAGAGATGGTCGGTGTGGGCGATGCCGTGCTTGCGCAGGAAGGCGGTGGCCGGCGTTTCGGGGGCGTGTTCGTGTTTCATCGCTTGAGTTTCAGCCGCGCGGATGGTGGATGTGATGGAGTTGCTTGAGCCGCTCGCGGGCGACGTGGGTATAGACCTGCGTCGTCGAGATGTCGGCGTGGCCGAGCAGCAGCTGGACCACGCGCAGGTCGGCACCGTGGTTGAGCAGGTGCGTGGCGAAGGCGTGGCGCAGGACATGGGGCGAAATCTTCGCTGCCGGGATGCCGGCTGCTGCGCCGTACTTCTTGATCAGGTTCCAGGCCATCTGGCGTGTCATGCCGCTGCCGCGCACGGTGACGAAGACGTGGTCCGACGTGCGTTGCCTGAGCAGCGCGGGCCGCGCCTCCGCGAGGTAGCGCGCCAGCCACTCGGCCGCGAGCTCGCCGAGCGGCACCAGGCGCTGCTTGTCGCCCTTGCCGGTCGCGCGCAGCACCTGGTCGGCGAGGCTCAGCTCGAACAGCTTGAGGCCGACGAGTTCGGAGACGCGCAGGCCCGTTGCGTACAGCAGCTCCAGCAGCGCGCGGTCACGCAGGCCGAGCGATGTGTCGACGTCGGGCGCCGCCAGCAGATCCTCGACGTTCTTCTCCGACAGCGTCTTCGGAAAACGCTCGGCGCGCAGCGGCCGCTCGATGTTCAGCAGCGGATCGACCTTGATGCGCCCCTGGTCGAGCAGCCAGCCGTAGAAGCGCCGCAGCGCCGAGTGCAGGCGCCGCTGGCTCGACGCCTTGATCGGTGGCTTGCGCGCATGCAGGTGGGCGAGGTAGCCGTTGATGTCGGCTTCGCCCGCGGTGGCGAGGCCGCTGCCGTTCGCCGCCAGCCAGCCCGAGAACAGTGCGAGGTCGGAGCGATACGCCGAGAGGGTGTTCTTCGCCAGCCCGTCCGCGAGCCAGACGTTGTCGACGAACTCGTCGAGCAGCGGCGCGTCAGCCGTGTTCATGCGCCAGCAGCCAGCGCTTGACGTCGAGCAGGAAGCCGCCGCGGTTGCGCGCGAAGCCGCCCAGCCCCGCGCCGCTGGCGACGACGCGGTGGCAGGGCACGACGACCGGGTAGGGATTGGCGCCGCAGGCGTTGCCGACGGCGCGCGGACCGCTGCGGATGGCCGTCGCGATCTCGCCGTAGCTGCGCGTGGCGCCACTCGGGATCGCGGCGATGCCGGCCCATACGCGGCGCTGGAAAGCGGTGCCAGCGGGCGCCAGCGGCAGGCCGAACTCGAAGCGCGGGTCGCGCAGCCAGGCGCGCAACTGGCGTACGGCCTCCTGCGCCAGCGGCGTGCGCGGCGCGACTTCAGCGCGTGGTTCGAGGAAATCGATGCCGGTAATTTCGTCGTCGTTGCAGCGGATGCCGAGCGAGAACGTCGGCGCGGCGACGACGGCCTGGTAGTCGGAAGCCTTCATGGCGAACTCCTTCAGAACGCCGCGATGTCGGTCTGGGCGCGGCCGAGGATCAGCGCGTGGATGTCGTGCGTACCCTCATAGGTGTTGACTACCTCGAGGTTCAACATGTGCCGCACGACGTGATACTCGTCGGAAATGCCGTTGCCGCCGTGCATGTCGCGTGCCACGCGGGCGATGTCGAGCGCCTTGCCGCAGGAGTTGCGCTTGAGCAGCGAGGTCATCTCCGGCCTGTCGCGACCCGCGTCCTTGAGGCGGCCGAGTTGCAGGCAGCCCTGCAGGCCGAGCGCGATCTCGGTCTGCATGTCGGCGAGCTTCTTCTGCACCAGCTGCGTCCCTGCCAGCGGACGGCCGAACTGCTCGCGGTCGAGCGTGTACTGCCGGGCACGGAACCAGCAGTCCTCGGCGGCGCCGAGCGCGCCCCAGGCGATGCCGTAACGCGCCGAATTCAGGCAGGTGAACGGGCCCTTGAGGCCTTCGACGCCGGCGAAGGCGTTGTCCTCCGGCACGAAGACGCCGTTCATGACGATCTCACCGGTGATTGAGGCGCGCAGGCCCATCTTGCCCCGGATCGCTGGTGCCGAAAGACCGGGCATGCCCTTCTCGAGCACGAAGCCGCGGATCTTGCCGGCGTCGTCCTTGGCCCAGACGACGAAGACGTCGGCGATCGGCGAGTTGGTGATCCAGGTCTTGGCGCCATCGAGCACGTAGCCGCCGTCGGCCTTGCGCGCACGGGCTTCCATCGCGCCGGCGTCGGAGCCGTGGTTCGGTTCGGTCATGCCGAAGCAGCCGATCAGCTCGCCGCGCGCGAGGCCCGGCAGGAACTTGCGCTTCAGTGCTTCGCTGCCGAATTGGAAAATCGGCAGCATGGCGAGCGACGACTGCACGCTGAGCATCGAGCGGTAGCCGGAATCGACGCGCTCGACTTCGCGCGCGATCAGGCCGTAGCAGACGTAGCTGAGTCCGGCGCCGCCGTACTCGGCAGGGATCGTCGCGCCGAGCAGGCCGAGCGCGCCCATCTCGCGGAAGATTGCAGGGTCGGTCTTCTCGTGGCGGAAGGCCTCGAGCACGCGCGGCGCCAGTTCGCCCTGGCAGTAGTCGCGCGCGGCGTCACGGACTTGGCGCTCGTCTTCGCTCAGCTGCTCCTCGAGCAGCAGCGGGTCGTCCCAGCGAAAAACGTTCTTCGCCATCGCGGGGTCAGCCGCGAACCTCACCGTCGCCGAGCACTATCCACTTCTGCGACGTCAGGCCTTCGAGGCCGACCGGGCCGCGGGCGTGGAACTTGTCGGTCGAGATGCCGATCTCGGCGCCGAGGCCGTATTCGAAGCCGTCGGCGAAGCGCGTCGAGGCGTTGACCATCACGCTCGACGAATCGACCTCGCGCAGGAAGCGCATCGCGTGGGTGTAGTTCTCGGTGACGATGGCCTCAGTATGCTGCGACGAATACTTGTTGATGTGCTCGATTGCCTCGCCGACGTCCGCGACGACCTTGACCGAGATGATCGCGGCCAGGTACTCGGTGTAGTAGTCCTCGTCGGTCGCGGCCTTGGCGGACGGGAACAGCACCTGCGTCTCGGCGCAGCCGCGGATCTCGACGCCCTTGGACTGCAGCATGGCGCAGAGCTTGGGTAGCTGCTCGGCAGCGACGGCGCGCGCGACCAGCAGCGATTCGGCGGTGTTGCAGGTGCCGAGCCGCTGCGTCTTGGCGTTCTCGACGATCCGCAGCGCCTTGGTGGCGTCCGCCTCGACGTCGACATAGACATGGCAGTTGCCGTCGAGGTGCTTGATCACCGGCACGCGCGCTTCCTTGCTGATGCGCTCGATCAGGCCCTTGCCGCCGCGCGGCACGATGACGTCGACGAACTCCGGCATGGCGACGAGGTGGCCGACCGCCGCGCGATCGGTCGTCTCGATCACCTGCACGGCGGTCTCCGGCAGGCCGGCGGCCTTGAGTCCGGCGCCCACGCAGGCAGCGATCGCCTGGTTGGCGCGCAGCGCTTCCTTGCCGCCGCGCAGGATCGCGGCGTTGCCGGACTTCAGGCACAACGCCGCGGCGTCGGCGGTGACGTTGGGGCGTGCCTCGTAGATGATGCCGACGACGCCGATCGGCACGCGCATCTTGCCGACCTGGATGCCCGTCGGGCGGCGCTTCATGTCGGTGATTTCGCCGACCGGGTCGGGCAGGGCGGCGACCTGTTCGAGCCCTTGCGCCATCGACTCGACGCCCTTGGCCGTCAACGTCAGGCGGTCGATCATCGCCGCCTCGAGGCCGTTGGCCTTCGCCTCTTCGACATCGGCGGCGTTCGCCGCCAGCAGGGCGTCGCGCTGCTCGCGCATCGCCGCGGCCATCGCCAGCAGGGCTTCGTTCTTGGCCTTGGTCGAGGCGCGCGCGACTTCGCGTGAAGCGGCGCGGGCGGCGCGGCCGACGGTTTCCATGTATTGCTTGATATCCATCATGCGGTCCTGGTGAGTCGCATCGAGAGTTGCAGGAATTCGTCCCAAAGGTCGCCCTTGGCGACGCCCTTGATGATGCGGTCGATGCGCGCCGCGTGCAAGAGCGCGTTGCGGGCGGCGGCGCGCCGCGCCGGCTGGCGTTCGCAGCGGTTGCGCGATTCGTTGGCCAGCGCCCACAGCACCAGCGGCGGCGCGGCGCCCTCGGCCTTCAGGCCCTCAAGCACGCGGGCGCAGCGGGCGGCGTCATTGTCGGCGAGCGCGGTGCGCAGCTTGTCGATGTCGTAGCGCGCGACGTTGAGCACGGCGGCCTCGATCTGCGGCAGCGAAATCTCGCCCTGCGGATAGAGCAGCGCGAGCTTCTGGATTTCCTGGTGCGCGGCGAGCAGGTTGCCTTCGACGTGCGCGGCGATGAAATCGAGCGCCGCGCGCGGCGCGCTCTGCTGCTGGCGCGCGAGGCGCTCGGCGATCCAGGCATGCAGCTGGTGGATCGGCGGCGCGTTGCATTCGATGGCGACGCCGGCCGCGGAAAGCGCGCCGAACCAGCCGCCCTTCTTCGTCTGCCAGTCGAGTTCGGGCAGGGTGACGAGCGTCAGCACGCCGCCGGGCAGTTGTCCGCAGTAGCGCTTGAGCGCCTCGCCGCCGTCGCGGCCAGGCTTGCCGGAGGGTATGCGCAGGTCGACGAGCTTGTCGCCGCCGAACAGCGAGAGGTTGCCGGAGGCGAGGAACAGATCGTCCCACTTGAAGTTCGGCCCCGCGATCAACACTTCGCGCTCGGCGAAACCTTTGGCGCGCGCCGCGGCACGAATCGCATCGCCCGCCTCGATGACCAGCAGCGGCTCGTTGCCGTGCAGGACGTAGAGCGGCGCAAGCTGCTTGCCGAGGTGCGCCGCGAGCTGTTCGGGGCGGAGCTGCACGGGGTCCTCAGCCTTCTGTGGCCTTGGGTTTCGCGGCCGCGAGCCGGCGCAGGAGCTGCTGGACGAGGTCGTCCTGAATGTCGCGCCAGAGCAATTGTTCTTCGGATTCCTTGGACAGCACCTGGGTGTCGTTGAAGGTGATGTCGCGGCGGATGACGATGCGGCCAGGCGTCATCAGGTCGCGGTTGTCGGGCGTATGCAGCCGGAAGCTGAAGGTGCGCACGAGCTGGAATTCGCGCACGCGGCCCGCGGAGTCGAGCGACAGCACGTTTTTCGCCGGAACGTCGCCGGTGATCGTCAGCACCGCTTGCGCTCCCTTGGCTTCGTTCACCACCCGCGCCTGTGTCGAGGCCTCGATGTTGCGCTTGAGCATCGCGTGCATCTGGTTGTTCTCGGGCAGGCCGATGAAGATCGTGTCGAAAGGCAGCGTGTAGGAGCCGCGCAGGTGGAAGCCGCAAGCCGACAGTGCGAGCGTGGCTGCGATCAGGAGCAGGATGCGGCGCATTGCGGTTCCTCAGGCGACGATGTTGACCAGGCGGCCGGGTACGACGACGACTTTCTTCGCCGGCCTGCCTTCCATGTACTTCTGCGCCGCCTCGGCGGCGAGCGCGGCGGCTTCGATCGCGGCCTTGTCGGCGCCCGCCGGCATGCGGAGGCTGCCGCGGTGCTTGCCGTTCACCTGCAGGACGAGTTCGATCTCGTCCGTCTCCAGCGCCGCAGGCAGCGGCTCGGGCCAGGGCGCGGCGAGGATGTCGGCACCGTAGCCGAGTTCGGTCCACAGCACATGCGTGACGTGCGGCGTGATCGGCGACAAGAGGCGCAGCAGGATGCCGAAGCACTCGGCGGCGACGGCCGCGTGGCCGTCTTCCTGCGGCGCCTTCTCGAGGGCGTTGAGCATTTTCATCGCCGCCGAGGCGACGGTGTTGAATTGCATCTTGCCGAGGTCGTAGTTGGCCTGCTTGAGCGTCGTGTGCACCTCGCGGCGCACGTCGGCCAGCGCGGCCGGCAGTTTCGCCGGCATCTCCGGCCTGGCGAGCACGGCCTCACGCAAGGCATGGCCGTAGGCCCAGACGCGGCGCAGGAAGCGGTAGGCGCCCTCGACGCCGGAGTCCGACCATTCGAGCGTCTGCTCGGGTGGCGCGGCGAACATCATGAAGAAGCGCGCGGTGTCGGCGCCGTACTGTTCGATCAGCGATTGCGGGTCGACGCCGTTGCGCTTCGACTTCGACATCGTGCCGATGCCGCCGTAGTCGACCGGGTTGCCGTCGGCCTTGCTGGTGGCGCCGACGACGTGGCCGGCGTCGTTGCGCACAAGTTCGACTTCCTCGGGCGCGAAGTACTCGATGCCGCCCTTGTCGGTGCGGCGGCTGAAGATGTGGTTGAGCACCATGCCCTGCGTCAGGAGGTTCGCGAACGGCTCGTCGTAGCTCACCAGGCCGACGTCGCGCATCACCTTGGTCCAGAAGCGCGAATAGAGCAGGTGCAGGATCGCGTGCTCGATGCCGCCGATGTACTGGTCGACGGGCATCCAGGCATTGGTGCCGGCGTCGACCATCTTGTCGTTCGCCTTGCGGGTCGCCGCGTCGACGCAGTAGCGCGCGTAGTACCACGACGAATCGACGAAGGTGTCCATCGTGTCGGTCTCGCGCCGCGCCGGCTTGCCGCATTTCGGACAGGTGCAGGCAAGGAAGTCCGGGCGCTTGAGCAGGGGATTGCCCGAGCCGTCGGGGACGCAGTCCTCCGGCAGCTTCACGGGGAGCTGGTCGTCGGGCACCGGCACCGTGCCGCAGCTCTCGCAGTGGATCAGCGGAATCGGGCAGCCCCAGTAGCGCTGGCGCGAGACGCCCCAGTCGCGCAGGCGCCACTGCACCTGTTTGTCGCCGAGATCCTTCGCCTTGAGGTCGGCGGCGATGGCGTCGACGGCGGCTTCGTAAGACAGGCCGTCGTACTTGCCGGAGTTCACGCAATAACCGCGGTTCTTGTCGCCATACCACTCGCGCCAGGCAGCGAGCGAGAAGTCCTCGCCCTCGACGGAGATCACCTGCTTGATCGGCAGGTCGTATTTCTTGGCGAAGCCGAAGTCGCGCTCGTCGTGGGCCGGGACGGCCATCACCGCGCCTTCGCCATAGCTCATCAGCACGTAGTTGCCGACCCAGACCTCGACCTTCTCGCCGGTCAGCGGGTGCTCGACGAAGATGCCCGTCGGCATGCCCTTCTTCTCCATCGTCGCCATGTCGGCTTCCATGACGGAGCCGTGCTTGCATTCGTCGATGAAGGCGGCGAGCTGCGGGTTGTCCTTCGCAGCTCGAGTTGCCAGCGGATGTTCGGCGGCGACGGCGCAGAAGGTGACGCCCATGATGGTGTCGGCGCGCGTCGTGAACACCCAGAGCTTGTCGCGCTTGCCGTCGAGCTCGTACGGGAAGGCGAAGCGCACGCCGTAGCTCTTGCCGATCCAGTTCGCCTGCATGGTCTTCACGCGCTCGGGCCAGCCCGGCAGCGCGTCGAGCGCCGACAGCAGCTCGTCGGCGTACTGGGTGATGCCGAGGTAGTAGCCGGGGATCTCGCGCTTCTCCACGACGGCGCCGGTGCGCCAGCCGCGGCCTTCGATCACCTGCTCGTTGGCGAGCACGGTCTGGTCGACCGGGTCCCAGTTCACGACCTGCGTCTTCTTGTAGGCGATGCCCTTCTCGAGCATGCGCAGGAACAGCCACTGGTTCCACTTGTAGTACTCGGGCTTGCAGGTCGCCAGTTCGCGTTCCCAGTCGAGGGCGAAACCCAGCGACTGGAGTTGCTTCTTCATGTAGGCGATGTTGTCGTACGTCCACTGCGCCGGCGGCACGTTGTTCTGCATCGCGGCGTTCTCGGCCGGCAGGCCGAAGGCGTCCCAGCCCATGGGCTGCAGCACGTTGTAGCCGCGCATGCGGTGGTACCGGGAGAGCACGTCGCCGATGGTATAGTTCCGCACGTGCCCCATATGCAGCTTGCCTGACGGATAGGGGAACATCGACAGGCAGTAATACTTCGGCTTGTCGTTGCCGGCGACGGCACGGAAGGCGCCCGTTTTCTCCCAGTGGGCCTGCGCGGTCTTCTCGATTTCGGACGGGTGATATTTTTCCTGCATGGCCCGGCAATACCTGACAAGTCTTGGCAAAGGGGGCGAATTATACTCTGCCGCCCCTGCTCGAAAGGATAAGGCGATGCTCGCAACCAAGCGGTTTTCGGCCCTTTTCGCGACGTTCGCGGCCCTGACGGCGGGCGGCGCGCTGGCCGCGCCCGCCGCCACCGTCGATGCCCTCGTCACGCCGGCCTGGCTCGAACGCAAGGGACGCGTCGAGCCGCTGGCACTCGGCGCCGAGATACGCAACGGCGACCGCATCCGCACCGGCGACGGCGCGCGTGTCTACCTGAAGCTCGCCGAAGGCAGCACGGTCAAGCTCGGCGCCAACGCCGGCCTCGGCTTCTTCAGCCGCAGCCTGCGCCCGCAGCGCGACTTCAAGGCGGCGCTCGACGTCGCCGCCGGCGCCTTCCGCTTCACCACCGATGTCCTCCGTCGCGTGCGCTCGCGCGACGTCTCGATCCGCGTCGGCACCGCCACGGCCGGCATCCGCGGCACCGACGTCTGGGGACGCACAAATGCCGAGGAAGACCTCATCTGCCTGCTCGACGGCCGGATCGAAGTCAGCCAGGCCGGCGCCGCCGAGCCAGTCGTGCTCTCGGAGCCCTTGAGCTATGCGGTGGTGCCGAAGGGCGGCGCGCTGAAGATCGCCAAGGTTGATGCCGCCGAATTGCAGAAGTGGGCGCGCGAGACCGAGATCCTCGCCGGGGACGGCGCGCAGCAGAAGGGCGGCAAGTGGAAGCTGACGCTCGGCGCGCAGCCGAGCGAAGCCGCGGCGCTCGAGACCTACGACATCCTGCGCGGCGCCGGCTTCGCGCCGAAGATCGCGCCGCAGATGCTCGAGTCGGGCGGATGGAACTACGAAGTGCTGCTGGTCGGCTTTGCCGACGAAGAAGAGGCGCTCAAGGCGGCAGCGCGGCTCAAGGCCGCCGCCGGCCTTGACGCTACGACCGCTCGCTAACGATCAGAAGGAATGCCCGATCAGGCGCCAGTTGCGCGCCAGGTTGAGGGCCACCGCATCGAAGATGGCCGCGGGTGCGCGCCACAGGCCTGCCTGAACTCGCGCCCAGGTCCGCAGTCCGAAGCAGGCCGCGTCCTCGCGCCGGGTTTCGGCAGCCAGCAGTCCGACGAAGCGCTCCATCGCCGCCGCATGATGGGCGGAAGTCCCGCGCTCGGCACACAGCCTCGCTTGGCCGCAGGCCTCGCGCCACAGCGCTTCGGCACGACCCTCCTCGATGCCCGCCTTGCGGGCCAGCCAGGGGAGCAGCTTCGGGAGTCTTTCGGGCGTCCTGTTCATGGTCGTTCTCCTGTCCTGCCTTGAGCGCCTCGTGGGCACGTCGGCGACACGTACTGCGTAGGGTGGCTGCTGCAGCGCAGCAATTCGAATTCTAGGCAGGGCACTGCCATCTGGCAAGGAAAATAGGCGCCGGATTGTGCGGCGCCGCATCGACTAAGGAAATAGGCGCCCTCTTAGTTGAGAATGGGGTGCCGGCCGATGCCGCCCTGCCCCGCTTCCCGATTAAAAACGGCATCCAACGACAGCCGCGCGATGCGGCGACAGGAAACTGGGGGAGGGGGCATGGGCAGGCAGTGCGCAAGGGTGTTGATCGCGGAGCAATACCCGCTCGTCGCTGGTTTCCTGCGCAAACTGGTCGCGTCGGCCGGCGATCTTGAAGTCGTCGGCGAAGTCGAGAGCGGCGCAGAGTTGACGGCGTTCGTCGCCACGCACGAACTCGACGTACTGCTCCTCGGCATGAACGTCCGCGATGCCAACAGCCTCGAACTGGTCCGGCGCGTACACACGCTGGTGCCGCGGTTGCCGGTCTGCCTCGTCTCGTTCGGGGAGGACCCGCGGGCACTCGCCATGCCGGCGTTCCGCGCCGGTGCGTCGGGGTTGGTGACGCGGATGAGTGCGCCGGAGGCCGTCATCGATGCGATACGGGCGCTCGTCCGCGGGGAACGCTTCGCCGACTGCGCCGCGGTCGACGGCATGATGATCGACGCCGCCGGTGACCGAGGCACGGGCCGCCGTACGCTTTCGCCGCGCGAATTCCAGGTCTTGCAGATGCTCGCCTTCGGCAAGGGGACCGGCGAGATCGCCGCGGCCTTGAACCTCAGCCCCAAGACCGTCAGTACGCACAAGACCCGGCTTTGCCAGAAGCTCCGGCTGCAATCGATCCCCGAACTCGTCCACTTCGCCATCGAGCATCGGCTGGCCGGGCACGGCCACGCCCGGCCGTAACCGGCCTCCCCTCGACCTTCCCGACTCGTCGGCGCGCGCCGCGGCCTGCGCACGCCTTCGCCGGCGCGGCGGCCTATTGCCTTGGTGTTAGGCATTCATCGCCTGCGCTTAGGCACTCGGCCTGACGAAACTGCGAAAACCGCCGAGGTCCGGTTTGGCGATCCGCTCATGGTGGCGGACGCGTGAGCTCGCGATACTGGCATCACCCCGTCAGGAGACAAAAGATGAGCACCATCGCGACAAACGCAACCTGCCGACCGGGCCGGCTCATCACCCGGCCGGTATCGCCCGATGCGCCGTTGCCCCGCATCGACCCGGTCATCGCGCGCCTGCCTCGGCTGTTTCGCCTCGAATCCATCAACCGGCTGCCGCTCGACGCGAGCCGCCATGTCGCCCGGGCCGAGCTGTTCCATGCCCAGGCGGCGCTGTCCGTCTTCTGGATCGCCGGATGCGACGATACGCACGCGCGCCTCGATGCCCTGGTATCGGTCCGCTGGCTTGGCCGCGCCGCCTGCATTGACGGCGCGATCCGCGTCGTGCGCCTGGTCGAGGCCGACGAACCCGAACTCGGCGTCAACCTGTTCGACACCGTGCCCTATAGCTGGTCGGCCGACCGGACGGCCCTCAAGCGTGCCGAGACCGAATGGCTGCGCGGATCGCACCGGACGCGCCGAGCGTTCAACGCACGCTACTGGGATGCGCCGACCTTCCGCGCCTACGTCGAAGCCCGCTGCGGCGCGGCACTGACCCACTGACCGGGAGATCCGCATGAGCGCACCTGTCACCGGAGCCATGCGTCGGGATTGGGAGACGGCCGCGGTCGCAGCCGTTCCGGCGCGATCCGAACGCTTCCTGCTGCTCTCGTTCGCGATGCTGGCCGCCGCCGCCGTCGTCGTCGCAGGGGGTGCCGCGATGCATGCGGTCGCGCTCGCGGTCGTCGTCGCCGGTATCGGCTCGGCCCTCGAAAGCCGCCTCGCGGCCCGGTGGGCGGCGCACCTGCGTGCCGCGCTCGCGCAGCAGGATTCAGCGCAGGCCGGTGCCCGCTGCGAGCGCAAGCCGAATTGCATCGCGGGACTCGATGCCCTCTGCGACAAGGTCTTGCCCATCTGGTCCGGCCAGATCGAGATGGCGCGCCAACATTCCTCGGACTCGGTAACCGCGCTTGCCGAGCGCTTCGCCGGCATCAACGAGTGCATCGGCGCCACGATGGCGTCGTCGCAGGAGCAGGCCGGCTCCGGCCTCGTCTCGATGCTGGCCGAGAACGAGGCCGAGCTGAATTCGATCGTCGCGACCTTGCGCTCGGCGCTGGCCATGAAGGAATCGATGCTGCACGAGGTCTCGTCGCTGGCGCAGCTCACGGATGCGCTGCACCTCATGGCAAAGGACGTCGGCGACATCGCCAAGCAGACCAACCTGCTGGCACTGAATGCCGCCATCGAGGCGGCGCGCGCCGGCCAGTCGGGCGCCGGGTTCGCCGTCGTCGCCGACGAGGTGCGCAAGCTCTCCAGCCTTTCGGCGGAAACCGGCAAGAAGATCGGACAGACCGTCGAGACCGCCAACCGCGCCATCGCTGCCACCCTGCATGCCTCGCAGCAGTTCGCGCAGCAGGACGGCGCCATGATCGGAAAGTCCGAAACCGCGATCCGCCGCGTCATCGACCGCGTGCACGGCGCCGTGAATGAACTCGTGGATACCTCCGACGCCCTGCGCGAGCAGAACCGCGCCATCGGCAACGAGATCGCGGAAGTCCTGGTGGCGCTCCAGTTCCAGGACCGGGTCAGCCAGGTGCTCGCGCATGTCGTTGGCGACATCTCGAAGCTAACGCGCTCGATTGCCGACCGCCGCGCAGACCTTGCGGCGGGCAGCGTCTTCGGCCCCATCGATGCCGCGGCCTGGCTCGACGAAATGCAGTGCGCCTACACGGTGCCGGAACAGCACGTCGTCCACGAAGGCGGTGCGCGGCAGCCGGCGCCTGAGGCGGCGGGCATTACCTTCTTCTGAGAGGATGATCATGTCGAAGAGCATCATGATTGTCGATGACTCGGCCTCCTTGCGGCAGGTCGTGAGCATCGCCCTGAAAAGCGCGGGCTACGAGGTCCTCGAGGCCTGCGACGGCAAGGACGCCCTCGGCAAGCTAGACGGCCGCAAGCTCCACCTGATCATCAGCGACGTGAACATGCCGAACATGGACGGCATCACGTTCCTGAAGGCCGCACGCCAGCTGCCGGCCTACAAGTTCACGCCGATCATCATGCTGACCACCGAGGCCGGCGAGAACAAGAAGCAGGAGGGGCAGTCCGCCGGGGCGAAGGCCTGGGTGGTCAAGCCGTTCCAGCCGGCCCAGATGCTGACCGCCGTTTCGAAGCTCGTGCTGCCATGACGCTCCCCGTCTCCTCCGCCCGGCCTCGACCGGGGCCTTGCGACGGGCTCCGGCCCGTCGCCCTCTTACATCCACTTGTCCGCGAAAGGGAAACCATGGACCGGAACCGCAGCGCCAGGCAGGTCGCCCTCGCAGGCGAAGTCACGATATTCACGGCGGAAGAGATTCGCCGGCAACTGCTTGCCGCCATCGACGGCGAGGACGACGTCGATGTCGATCTCTCTCAGGTGACCGAAATCGACACGGCCGGCGTGCAACTGATCGTCGCCGCCCTCCGCGAGGCAGCGCAGCGCGGACGCGAGCTCAGCTTCACCGCCGGCAGTGCGCCGGTGGTCGAGGTCATGGGATTGCTCGGCCTGTCGTCGTGCATGGCGGGCGCAGCCGCGCCCGACGCCTGAGGGGAGGACATCATGGCCGCCATGGACGATGCGCTCAACACCTTCGTCGCCGAGGGGCGCGATCTCCTCGACCAGATGGAAGAGGCGCTCCTCCGCATCGAGCAGGACCCAACCGATGCGGAAACCCTGAACGCGATCTTCCGCGCCGCGCACACGATCAAGGGTTCCGCCGGCATTTTCGGCATGGACCACATCGTCGCGTTCACCCACGTCGCCGAGAACGTCCTCGACAAGCTGCGCGGGCAGCAACTGAAGGTGAGCACCGAACTGGTCGCACTGTTCCTCTCGGTCCGCGACCACCTGGGCGCGCTCATCGAGCATGTGGCCTCCGGAACCGAGCCGCAGGACGAAGTTCTGCGCGCGAGCGACGATCTCGCCGCACGCCTGCGCGCCTGCATCGGCCTGCAGGCGCCCGATGCGCAGGCGCCTGCAGACGTGCCTGCACCCGCTTCCGCGCCGGCGGGCGGCGATGCGGCAGGCGGCGGTACGGGCCACAGCGACGCCTGGCACATTTCGCTGCGCTTTGGGCGGGACGTGCTCGCGGCGGGAATGGACCCGCTGTCGTTCATCCGCTACCTGACGACGTTCGGCGAGATCGTCCATGTCGAAACGCTCACCGACGCCTTGCCTCCGCTGTCGCAGCTCGACCCCGAGGCGTGCTGCCTCGGCTTCGAAATCGCCTACCGGACCGACGCTGACAAGGCGGCCATCGAGAGCGCCTTCGAGTTCGTGCGTGCCGACGCGAACATCGCGATCCTGCCGCCCCACAGCAGGATCGCGGACTACTGCCGCCTCATCGCAGGCCTGCCCGAGGACACGATGCGCCTCGGCGAACTGCTCGTGCGCTGCGGCACCCTGACGCGCAACGAACTCGACGCTGCCCTCGCCCGTCAGTCGGCCGCCCGCGACGCGCGTCCGATCGGCGAACTCCTCGTCGAGCAGAAGGCCGTGCCGCCGGAAGTCGTGGACGCCGCGCTCGACAAGCAGAAGCAGGTCAGGGAGCACAAGGCTGCCGACGCGAACCTGATAAGGGTGAACGCGGAGAAGCTGGACGAGCACATCAACCTGATCGGCGAGCTGATCATCGCCAGCGCCGGCGCGAGCATGATCGCGCAGCGAACCAACGTTCCGGACCTGTTCGAGGCCGCGGCGCGGCTCTCCAGGCTCGTCGAGGAGGTGCGCGACTCCGCCCTGACGCTGCGCATGGTGCAGATCGGCGCCACCTTCAACAAGTTCCAGCGCGTCGTGCGCGACGTCTCGGCAGAGATCCGCAAGGATATCCGCCTCGAGATCTCGGGCGGCGACACGGAACTCGACAAGACCGTGGTCGAGAAGATCGGCGATCCGCTGACGCACCTGGTGCGCAATTCGATGGACCACGGCATCGAGCCGGCCGACGTGCGGCTCGCGCGCGGCAAGCCGGCGCACGGCACGATCCGGTTCAATGCCTATCACGATTCCGGCAGCATCGTCATCGAGGTCTCGGACGACGGCGGCGGCCTCGATCGCGAGCGCATCCTGAGGAAGGCGCTCGACCTCGGCCTCGTCAAACCCGACGAGCCGCTCTCCGACTCCGAAATCTACAACCTGATCTTCGAGCCAGGCTTCTCCACGGCCGACGAAGTGAACAACCTCTCGGGCCGCGGCGTCGGCATGGACGTGGTGCGGCGAAACATCACCGCGTTGCGGGGGATGGTGGAGATCGAGAGCACGGCGGGGGTCGGCGCCACCATGCGCATCCGCCTGCCGCTGACGCTCGCCATCATCGACGGCTTCCTCGTCGGCGTCGGCCCTTCGTCGTTCGTCGTGCCGCTGGAAATGGTGGTCGAGTGCGTCGAGCTGTCGGCGGACGAGATCCGCGCCGCCCACGGCCGCGACCACCTGAACCTGCGTGGCGAGGTGCTTCCGTTCATCCGGCTGCGGGACATGTTCGAGATCCCGGAAATGGCCGAATCCGACGCCGCGGCCGCGGAGGTCGCGGCCGCGGTCGGCACGGCGGCGGGTGCGATCCTGACGGCTGAAGGTGCCGCGGCGCTCGCCGCCGACCCCGAACTGGCCTTCCTGCTGCAGCCGCCGAAGCGCGAAAACGTCGTCGTCGTGCAGTACGCCGGGCATCGCGCCGGCCTCGTCGTCGAGCAACTGCTCGGCGAGTTCCAGACGGTGATCCGTCCGCTCGGCACGGTCTTCAACGGCCTGCAGGGCATTGCCGGGTTCACCATCCTCGGCAACGGGCATGTGGCACTGATCCTCGACGTGCCGGGGCTGGTGCGACGCGTCGCTACCCGCGAGGGGCGACGCAACGCGCAGGCCGCCATCCATTCACTGGCTGAGTAAGCCGGTCAATCCAAGGAGACTCACGTGATCAAGAATCTGAAGGTTTCAACCAAGCTGATTTCCGGCTTCGTTTTCGTCGCCATGTTTTCGTTGGTGGTCGGCGTCATTTCCATCAACAACATGAGCAAGATCAACGATGCGGCTGATCTCATGTATCAACGGGAGTTGCTGGGTCTCTCGTACGTAAAGGAAGCCAACATCGGGCTCCTTTACCAGGGGCGCGCGCTGCGCAATTACCTGATGGCCCAATCCCTGACAGGAGTCGAAGCAGCGCCTCATCTTGCAGCCATGGCGAGGTATGACGACCTGACCCGTTCCAATCTCGACAAGGCCAAGACACTCTTCTTCACCGAGGAAGGCAAGGCCAAGTTCGCCGCGGTGGAGTCGGCATACAAGGCATACGCCGAGGGCCAACAGAAAATCGTGGAGATGGCCAAGCAGGAAGAGGCAGCCGGAATCAGGCAGCAGGACCGCAAATCCGCCGAGTACATGATGAAGGTGGCGCGGGCGGCGGTCGACAAGGTGGACGATGGTTTGACGGATCTGACAAAGCTCAAGGAACAAAACGCCAAGGATGCCTCGGTCCACGCGGCGACCCTGTACGAGACGTCCCGCACGTTGATGCTTGTCGTGATCGGCGTTGCACTCGCCATGGGCATCGGGATCGGCATGCTCATCACGCGCGGTCTGACGAAGCAACTGGGCGGCGAGCCCGGCACTGCTGCAGAAGTCGCCAACAAGATTGCGGCCGGCGACCTCTCCACCGAGATCGTGCTGAAGGGCGGCGATACCGCGAGCCTGATGGCTTCGATGAAGTTCATGCAGGAAAACCTGATCAAGATCGTCGGCGAGATCCGCCAGATCGTCGCCGCCGCCGGCAAGGGCGACTTCAGCACCAAGATGGACATGGCCGGCAAGGCTGGCTATACCAAGGAACTCTCGGAACTCCTCAACCAGCTCTCCGACACCGTCGACACCGCGTTTGACGACACCGTCCGCGTCGCCGAAGCCCTCGCCCGGGGCGACCTCTCCCAGAAGGTCACCCGAGACTACCAGGGTGCCTTCGACCAGGTGAAGCAGGCCGTCAACACGACGGCCGACGCCCTCACCGCCGTCGTCGCCGAGATCAAGTCCCTCGTCGCCGCCGCCAACCGGGGCGACTTTTCGACCAAGATGAACCTGGCCGGCAAGGCGGGCTATACCAAGGAACTCTCCGAGCTCCTCAATCAACTCTCGGACACCGTCGACACAGCCTTCAAGGACACCATCTATGTCGCCGAGGCGCTCGAGCGCGGCGACCTGACCCGCTCCGTGACCCGCGATTACCAGGGGGCCTTCGACCAGGTGAAACAAAGCCTCAACAACACCGTCGCCAAGCTCGCCCAGACGATCTCAGACGTCAGCGCGACCACCGATACCATCGCCAGCGCGACCCAGCAGGTTTCCTCCACTGCGCAGTCCCTGTCCCAGGCGTCGAGCGAGCAGGCGTCGAGCGTCGAGGAGACGTCCGCCTCCGTCGAAGAGATGTCGGCGTCGATCAAGCAGAACACCGAGAACGCCAAGGTCGCGGACACGATGTCCGCCGACGGCACGAAGAAGGCGGCCGAAGGCGGCCAGGCGGTGTCCGAGACGGTGACCGCGATGAAGCAGATCGCGAAGAAGATCGGCATCATCGACGACATCGCGTACCAGACGAACCTGCTGGCCTTGAACGCCGCCATCGAAGCAGCGCGTGCCGGCGAGCACGGCAAGGGCTTCGCGGTCGTCGCCGCCGAAGTGAGGAAGCTCGCCGAGCGTTCGCAGGTCGCGGCGCAGGAAATCGGCCAGCTCGCCGGGAACAGCGTGGGCCTCGCCGAAAAGGCCGGCCGCCTGCTCGACGAGATTGTCCCGGCGACCAAGAAGACGGCCGACCTCGTGCAGGAAATCACGGCGGCGTCGCAGGAGCAGACCACGGGTGTCGAGCAGGTCAACATGGCCATGAGCCAGCTCAGCCAGATCACGCAGCAGAACGCGTCGGCCTCCGAAGAACTGGCGGCGACGGCCGAGGAGATGAGCAGTCAGGCCGGCAACCTGCAGCAGACGATGTCCTTCTTCACGCTTGCGGGCAGCAAGGCCAGCCGCCAGGCGGCCGAAGTCATCGCGCGCGTCGCCTCCAAGGCATCGGCACCGGCAACGACACGGCCGTCGCTGTCGTCCACTCCGATGCCCGCCGGCCACAAGGGCAACGGCCACGGCAGCATCGGCGAAGCGGACTTCGCACACTTCTAGGAGGCGGCGATGGAAGCGACACAGACCCAGTCGGTACAACGGGGCGTCGAGTTACCCATGCGCGACGCCATCCTAGATGCCGAGGAGCAACAGCAGTACCTGACGTTCCTGCTCGGCGAGGAGATGTTCGCCATCGGCATCCTCGCCATCCGGGAGATCATCGAGTACGGTTACCTGACCGAGGTGCCGATGACGCCACCCTTCATTCGCGGCGTCATCAACCTGCGCGGTGCCGTCGTTCCGGTGGTGGACCTCGCGGTGCGATTCGACCGCGAGCCGCGCGAAAACACCAAGCGCACCTGCATCGTCATCGCCGAGGTCGATTCCGCAAGCGGCCGTCATGAGATGGGCATCGTCGTCGACGCCGTCAACGAGGTGCTGGAGATTCCGCGCGGCGAAATCGAACCGCCGCCCGAATTCGGTGCCCGCGTGCGGATCGACTTCATCAGCGGGATGGGCAAGGTGAACGGGAACTTCGTCGTCCTGCTCGACATGAACCGCGTGCTGGCGGTGGACGAAGTCGCGATCGCAGGCAGCGCGGCTTCCAACGCCGCCCTGTCCGCGGGTAGCGCCTGACTGCGGCCGGAGGCACACGATGAACCGCGAACAGTGGCTGCAAAAGTGCGCCGGCGGCACGGCGCGAGAAGCCGACGAAGAACGAAGCACGAAGGGGACGACCGATGGAGGCCTCAACCGCCGGCGCCGGGACACGCAGCCGGCGCACAAATGTTTCGCCTGTCGCCGACGGAGGCAGCCGGTGCCTGCTTGACGCCCTGGCCGATCCGGCGGCGTGGTACGACGCCGACGGCCTGTGCCTGCATGCCAACGCCGCGTTTGTCCGCCTCGTGCAGGATGCGGATGGCCAATCCGGGTTTGCGGCGGCACTCCGGGAGCATGTGCGCCTCGCTCTCGCGAATGGCGTTAACCGCCATCGGACTGCGAGGGGCGGTCCGGTCTGCGAAGCGGAGTCCTGGGAGCTGCGCTTCGCGCCGGTCGGTGAATCCGGCACGCGCACGGTGCTGGTGACCGGCCGCGACGTCGCCGCACTTCGGGACGCGGAGCGGCGCATGGAGCAGGTCGAGGCGATCGCACGCCTCGGCTGCTGGCGGTGGGATGCGGCCACGAGGCGCGTCCTGCCTTCGCCGGGAACCTGCCGCATATTCGGCCGGCCGTCGCACTGGCGTCCGACGCTCAACGAGGTCCTTGCCGCCGTCGACGACGGCGATCGCGACTGGCTGCGCATCGCGCTCAGCGTCGCCGTCGCGGATCGCGCGCCGGAGGCGACGTTCGACTATTGCGTCGAGGTCGAGGGCCGGCCGGTTCACCTGCATTCCTCCGCGCGCATCGAGTACGAGTCCGACGGCCGCGTCGCGCGCGCCGTGGGCACGGTCCAGGACGTCTCCGAACTCAAGGGCTACCAGCAGCGGCTGCAGTCGCTGGCGTTCTACGACCCGCTCACCGGGCTGGCGAACCGGCAGCTCTTCACCGAGCGATTGCAGAAGGCGATCCAGGACGCCGCCGAGGAGTCGCACGAAGTCGGGGTGCTGGTCATGGACCTGGACAATTTCAAGGAGATCAACGAAACGCTTGGCCATCGCGCCGGTGACGAGGTGCTGCGGGAAACGGCGGTCCGCCTGCTCGGCTGCGTCCGCGACTCGGACACCGTCGCCCATCTCGGCGGCGACGAGTTCGGCATCGTCCTGCCGGCGATGAGACCGGATGCCGACATTCGCCGCGTCTGCGACGAGATGCTCGCGGCCGTCGGCGACGCCTTCTCGCCGCAGGGAACCGAAGTCTTCCTCACCGGCAGCATCGGCGTCGCGCGCTATCCGCACGACGGCACCTGCCTCGCCGATCTGCTGCAGCATGCAGACGCGTCGATGTACCACGCCAAGGGCGCGGGCCGGAACACCTACGAGTTCTACAGCGAGCGCATGACGGTTCAGGTGACCGAGCGCCTCGCGCTGGCCGGACGCCTTCACCGCGCCGAAGCAAATGGAGAATTCGAGCTCTACTACCAGCCGCAGATCGATCTCCTCACGGGCGAGCTGATCGGCGCGGAGGCGCTGTTGCGCTGGAACCATCCCGACAAGGGCTTGGTCATGCCCGACCGCTTCGTCGGCATCGCCGAAGATACGGGGCTGATCGTCGGCATCGGCGAGTGGGTGTTCCGCACCGCCTGCATGACGGCGGTGCGCTGGAACCGCGGCGGCAGCCGTCCGCTGCGCGTCGCGGTCAATGTCTCGGTGCGCCAGTTCCGATCGCGCAGCCTGGTCGGCTC